>ERZ1108166.126-NODE-126-length-95407-cov-9.336889_pt1 | contig 95407 bp, 81 predicted proteins | sample MGYA00403702_ERZ1108166 | MGnify/ENA primary metagenome ERZ1108166 (study PRJEB35170, sample SAMEA104062401) | human gut metagenome | biome: human gut; feature: human-associated habitat; material: faeces | place: Denmark | collected 2012-05-01 ...
TCCCGTCGTAGCCACCATCTTTTTTGCGGGAGTGGCGAAATTGGTAGACGCACCAGATTTAGGTTCTGGCGCCGCAAGGTGTGCGAGTTCAAGTCTCGCCTCCCGCACCATTCACCAGAAAGCGTTGTACGGATGGGGTATCGCCAAGCGGTAAGGCACCGGTTTTTGATACCGGCATTCCCTGGTTCGAATCCAGGTACCCCAGCCATATTTCTTCGACTTTTGCGTTTTACGCAGCAGTCGTTGGGGTATCGCCAAGCGGTAAGGCACCGGTTTTTGATACCGGCATCCCCTGGTTCGAATCCAGGTACCCCAGCCAGTCGTTATGTCTGGTAAAGCAGTACACTTTGGCTACGTAGCTCAGCTGGTTAGAGCACAGCACTCATAATGCTGGGGTCACAGGTTCGATTCCCGTCGTAGCCACCATATTTAAAGCGTCTTGCATTTTTTATGCAGGATAGCGCGAAGTAAAATTCGCAAGAGTTTCTTGGGGTGTCGCCAAGCGGTAAGGCAGCGGATTCTGATTCCGCCATTCCGGGGTTCGAATCCCTGCACCCCAGCCACTCTTTAAAAGCCTGCTCTCGCAGGCTTTTTTCTTTTCGGCGTTTCCTCTTTCTGTCTATACGTGCAACAAAGTCACGTTGCCATTCAGACACGCAATCCCCATAAAAAAGCCTGCACAGGCAGGCTTCTTAAATAAGCAAATTTTCACTGTAAGGCGAAAACGACGATAACGCCCCGGTTATCAACCCTTAATGCACCTTAAAGCATGTTGTAACTAAGGCGTCATAAACCGAGCGCATACCGCAGCGCCTGGCGTTTCAGCACGCCTGAGCGCTGGGCGGCGATAAGCCCAAGATTGCGCAGCACGCGCAGCGGTTTCAGTTTCGCAGTAAACCCGGCATGGAACAGATCCATACCGCTTTGCATCAGCAGGTTATCCGGCATACGACGACGCTGATAGCGCTTAAGCACCGCGCCGGAAGCCCAGTCTTCCGCCGCATTGCGGGCATCTATCACCACTTTCAGCAGCGCGTCCACATCGCGATAGCCGAGATTCACCCCCTGCCCCGCCAGCGGATGAATGGTATGCGCGGCGTCACCAATCAGCGCGACGCCCGGCAGCACATAACGCAGCGCATGGCGACGCACCAGTGGAAACGCGCCGCAGGCGACCGGCGTCACACGGCCAAGCCGTGCCGGAAATGCTGCGGCTATTTCACGACCAAGCTGCGTCATGCTCATCGCCTGAAGCTGACGAACGCGCGCCGGGCGGTCATACCAGACGAGCGACGCGCGGTTATCAAACAATGGCAAAAACGCATGCGGCCCGTTCGGGGTAAAGTGCTGCCAGGTGCTGTCGCCGGGCGGCTGCTCGCATTCCACGCTAATCAACAGGCATGACTGCTGATACTGCCAGGCGTTAACGCCGATACCTGCCCATTTACGTACCTGCGAGCTGGCACCGTCCGCACCGATCACCAGGCGCGCCTGTAATGTGTCGCCATTAGTAAGCGAGAGCTGATACCCGTTTTGCACAGGCGTCATCTGCGTGAGCGCCGCCGGGCACAGCAGTTGCACCGCCGGATGCGCCTCCAGCGCCTCCCACAGCGCGCGTTGCAGCACGCTGTTTTCTACCATATAGCCCAGCTCCGGCAGTTGCAGTTCATCGGCGCTGAATTCAACCCGCGCCTCGTTCCACTCCCAGGTTTCGAGGCGGCGATAAGGATGCGCGCGCATCTCAAGCACGCGCTGCCAGACGCCCAGCCCGCGCAGCAGATCCACCGACGCGCAACTGATCGACGAGATCCGCACGTCCGGCGGGTTTTGCGGTGAAAACGGCGGCGGCGCGGCATGTTCCACGACGGCGACCTGAAAGCCATTTTGCGCAAGCCCAAGCGCGGCGGCGGCACCCACCATGCCCCCGCCGACAACGACGACTTCAATTGGTTGATTTGTCATGGTCATTTCATCCTTAAGCAATCTCCCTTCAGTTTACCGGATTTTTCGCCGCCTGACGTCTTTGCCTCGCCACTGGTCACGAACCCGTCAAAGCATTACAATACGCGGCCAAAATGAGTGGCTTTAACTGAGCAATGGCAAGTCAATGACAAAAAAACTCCATATCAAAACCTGGGGCTGTCAGATGAATGAATACGATTCATCGAAGATGGCCGATCTGCTGGAAACCACGCACGGCTTTACGCTGACCGACGTGGCGGAAGAAGCAGATATTCTGCTGCTGAATACCTGCTCAATCCGCGAGAAGGCACAGGAGAAGGTTTTCCATCAGTTAGGTCGCTGGAAAACGTTAAAGGAAAAGAACCCGGATGTGATTATCGGCGTGGGCGGCTGTGTAGCGTCTCAGGAAGGTGACCATATTCGCGATCGCGCCCGCTACGTTGACATCATTTTCGGGCCTCAGACCCTGCACCGCCTGCCGGAAATGATCAACCAGGTGAAAGGCACGCGCAGCCCGGTTGTGGACATCAGCTTCCCGGAAATCGAAAAATTCGATCGCCTGCCTGAGCCGCGCGCGGAAGGCCCGACGGCGTTCGTTTCCATCATGGAAGGCTGCAATAAATACTGCACCTACTGCGTGGTTCCGTATACCCGCGGTGAAGAAGTGAGCCGTCCGAGCGATGACATCGTGCTGGAAATCGCCCAGCTCGCCGCCCAGGGTGTGCGTGAAGTTAACCTGCTTGGCCAGAACGTGAACGCCTGGCGCGGCGAAAACTACGACGGCACCACCGGCACGTTTGCCGATCTGCTGCGTCTGGTCGCGGCGATTGACGGTATTGACCGCATCCGCTTCACCACCAGCCACCCGATTGAATTCACCGATGACATCATTGAAGTCTATCGCGACACGCCGGAGCTGGTGAGCTTCCTGCATCTGCCGGTACAGAGCGGCTCCGACCGCGTGCTGAACATGATGGGACGCACCCACACGGCGCTGGAATATAAAGCCATTATCCGCAAGCTGCGCGCCGCGCGTCCGGATATTCAGATTAGCTCCGACTTCATCGTCGGCTTCCCTGGCGAAACCCAGCAGGATTTCGAACAGACCATGAAACTGATTGCCGAGGTGAATTTCGACATGAGCTACAGCTTTATTTTCTCCGCGCGTCCGGGTACGCCTGCCGCCGACATGGTGGATGACGTGCCGGAAGAGGAGAAAAAACAGCGTCTGTACATCCTTCAGGAGCGCATCAACCAGCAGGCGATGGCGTGGAGCCGCCGTATGCTCGGCACAACCCAGCGCATTCTGGTGGAAGGCACGTCGCGTAAGAGCATCATGGAGCTTTCCGGGCGTACCGAAAACAACCGCGTGGTGAACTTCGAAGGCTCGCCGGATATGGTGGGCAAATTCGTCGATGTGGAAATCACGGAAGTGTTCCCGAATTCGCTGCGTGGCAAGGTTATCCGCACCGAAGACGAGATGGGCCTGCGCGTGGTGGAATCCCCGGAATCGATCATCGCCCGCACCCGCAAAGAAAACGAACTCGGCGTCGGGATTTTCCAGCCATAATCCGTTCTCTCACGTATGCCGCCCCGGCGCGGCATACGCTTATTTTTACACCATCCGTGCTTGTATTCTGAAGGCGTCACCCAAATATCCGGGTTGTCGCTTGCGCCTTTTTCCCTCGCCGTGAATAATTTCTCTCAGGCCCTGAGAAAATCAGCAGGCATTTTTACTCACCTTAACTGGCCCTGAGTGACCAAGAGGACAAGTTTGAATATCGAAACTCGTGAATTTACGCTGGAACCGGCAGACAATGCCCGTCTGCTTAGCCTCTGTGGACCCTTTGATGACAACATCAAACAGCTTGAACGCCGCCTCGGCATCGAAATCGCCCGTCGCGACAACCATTTTAAACTGACCGGCCGCACGATTTGCGTCAGCGCGGCGGCGGATATTCTGCGCCATCTGTACGTCGATACCGCCCCGATGCGCGGCGAAATTAAAGAGATCGAGCCGGAACAAATTCATCTGGCCATTAAAGAATTTCGCGTGCTTGAGCAGAGCGCCGAAAGCGTGCCGGAGTATGGCAAAGCGGTCAATATCAAGACCAAACGCGGCGTGATTAAACCGCGCACGCCAAACCAGGCGCAGTACATCGCGAATATTCTCGACCACGACATTACCTTCGGTATCGGCCCTGCCGGTACGGGTAAAACGTATCTTGCGGTCGCGGCCGCCGTGGACGCGCTGGAGCGCCAGGAGATTCGCCGTATTCTGCTGACGCGTCCGGCGGTGGAGGCTGGTGAAAAACTCGGCTTCCTGCCAGGCGATCTCAGCCAGAAAGTGGACCCGTACCTGCGCCCGCTGTATGACGCACTCTTTGAGATGCTCGGCTTTGAGCGTGTGGAAAAGCTGATGGAGCGCAACGTCATTGAAGTCGCACCGCTGGCTTACATGCGCGGCCGTACGCTTAACGACGCGTTCATTATTCTCGATGAGAGCCAGAACACCACCATTGAACAGATGAAGATGTTCCTGACCCGTATCGGCTTTAACTCCAAAGCGGTGATCACCGGCGACGTCACGCAGATTGACCTGCCGCGAAACCTGAAGTCCGGCCTGCGTCACGCCATTGAGGTGCTTTCGGAAGTCGAAGAGATCAGCTTTAACTTCTTCCACAGCGAAGACGTGGTGCGCCATCCGGTTGTCGCGCGCATCGTCACCGCCTATGAAGCGTGGGAAGAGGCTGACCAGAAACGCAAAGCCGAACAGGCCGCGGAACGTAAACGTGAAGCCCAGGCGCTGGCCGCGGGCGCGCAGGAGAGTAAATGAGTCAGGTGATCCTTGATTTGCAGGTGGCCTGCGAAGACACCACCGGTTTACCGGACGAGGCGCAGTTTCAGACATGGCTGAATGCCGTCGTGCCGCAGTTTCAGGAAGAATCAGAAGTCACGGTACGTCTGGTGGATGAAGCGGAAAGCCATGATTTAAATCTGACTTATCGCGGAAAGGATAAACCGACCAACGTGCTGTCGTTCCCGTTCGAAGCGCCGCCCGGCATCGACATGCCGTTGCTTGGCGATCTGATTATCTGTCGCCAGGTGGTCGAGCGCGAAGCGCGTGAACAGGAAAAGCCGCTGGAAGCCCACTGGGCGCATATGGTGGTGCACGGCAGTCTGCATCTTCTGGGCTATGACCATATCGAGGATGACGAAGCCGAAGAGATGGAAGGCATCGAAACCGAGATAATGCTTGCCCTGGGCTTTGACGATCCGTACATTGCCGAGAAAGCGTAATCTGTGCGGCAGCCCGCTGCCGCCAGTGATTTCTACCGCCGTGGCGTGAGTTTTCCGCCACGAGCGATACATAAACCAACATGAGAACCCTGAATTAACGCCATGAGCGACGACAACTCACACAGTAGCGACTCACTTAACAAAAAGGGATTTTTCTCCCTCCTCTTAAGCCAGCTGTTCCACGGTGAACCCAAAAACCGTGACGAACTGCTAGAGCTTATCCGTGATTCCGAGCAGAACGAGCTTATCGACCAGGATACGCGCGACATGCTTGAAGGGGTAATGGATATCGCCGACCAGCGCGTGCGCGACATCATGATCCCCCGCTCTCAAATGGTCACCCTGAAACGCAACCAGAGCCTTGATGAATGTCTTGACGTCATTATCGAATCGGCGCATTCACGTTTCCCGGTGATTAGCGAAGACAAAGATCACATTGAAGGGATCCTGATGGCCAAGGATCTGCTGCCGTTTATGCGCAGCGATGCCGAAGCCTTCAGTATGGATAAAGTGCTGCGCCCGGCGGTTGTCGTGCCGGAAAGCAAACGGGTTGACCGGATGCTGAAAGAGTTCCGCTCACAGCGTTATCACATGGCTATCGTGATTGATGAATTCGGCGGCGTATCCGGGCTTGTGACTATCGAAGATATTCTTGAGCTCATCGTCGGCGAAATCGAAGATGAATACGACGACGAAGAAGATATCGATTTCCGTCAGCTCAGCCGCCACACCTGGACCGTGCGCGCGCTGGCTTCCATTGAAGATTTTAACGATACCTTCGGCACCCAGTTCAGCGATGAAGAAGTCGACACCATCGGCGGTCTGGTGATGCAGGCATTCGGTCATCTGCCTGCGCGCGGAGAAACCATCGACATCGATGGTTACCAGTTTAAAGTTGCCATGGCGGACAGCCGTCGTATTATCCAGGTCCACGTCAGAATGCCGGAAAACTCGCCGCAGCCTAAACTGGAAGACTAATGGAATGGCTCTTGCCTTAATGATTGAACGCCAGCGCGTGCGTCTGCTGCTGGCGCTGCTTTTTGGTGCCAGCGGAACGCTGGCCTTTTCCCCTTACGATTTCTGGCCCGCCGCCCTTATTTCGCTGATGGGCTTACAGGGGCTTACGCTTAACCGTCGCCCGATGCAAAGCGCCTGGATTGGTTTCTTCTGGGGGCTTGGCCTGTTTGGCAGCGGCGTGAACTGGGTGTATGTCAGCATCGCCCAGTTCGGCGGCATGCCGGGGCCGGTCAACGTGGCGCTGGTCGTCCTGCTTGCCGCATATCTGTCACTCTATACCGGTCTTTTCGCAGGCGTACTTTCGCGCCTGTGGCCGAAAACCAGCTGGCTGCGCATGGCGATTGCCGCGCCGGTCGTCTGGCATCTCACCGAGTTTTTACGCGGCTGGGTGCTGACCGGCTTCCCGTGGCTGCAGTTTGGCTACAGCCAGATAGACGGCCCGCTGAAAGGCCTGGCGCCAGTGATGGGCGTTGAAGCCATCACCTTTTTACTGATGGCAGTGAGCGGCCTGCTGGTGCTGGCGATCGTGCATCGCGCCTGGAAGCCTGCCGTCTGCGCGCTCGTGCTGTTCGCGCTGCCCTTCCCGCTGCGCTATATCCAGTGGTATCAGCCGCATGCCGAACGCGCGATAAACGTCGCGCTGGTGCAGGGCAATATTCCGCAGTCGATGAAGTGGGATGAGCGCGAGCTGATGAACACGCTGCGGATTTACTTTAACGCCACGCGCGAGCAGCTCGGTAAAGCCGGGTTGATTATCTGGCCGGAATCCGCCATTCCCGATTTAGAGAGCAACCAGCAGCCGTTCCTGCACGATCTCGACACCGTGCTTCGCGATAACGACGCGACGCTGATTACCGGCGTGGTGGATGCGCGTCTTAACGAGAAAAACCGTTACGACACGTACAATACCATCATTACCCTCGGTGCCAGTACGCCGTACAGCTATAACTCCGCCAACCGCTACCATAAAAACCATCTGGTGCCGTTTGGCGAGTTCGTGCCGCTGGAATCGATTCTGCGCCCGCTCGCGCCGTTCTTCGATCTGCCGATGTCCTCGTTCAGCCGCGGCCCGTATATGCAGCCGCAGTTACAGGCACACGGCATGAAGCTCACGGCGGCAATCTGCTACGAAATTATTCTCGGCGAACAGGTTCGTGATAACTTCCGCCCGGATACTGACTTCCTGCTGACTATCTCGAACGACGCGTGGTTTGGTCACTCTATCGGCCCGTGGCAGCACTTTCAGATGGCTCGCATGCGTGCGCTGGAGCTGGCGCGTCCGCTGCTGCGCAGCACCAATAACGGCGTGACGGCGGTTATTGACGCTAACGGTAATGTTCAGTCGATCATCCCGCAGTTCACCCGCGAGGTGTTAAATGCCTCCGTTACGCCCACCAGCGGGCTGACGCCGTATGCCCGTTTTGGCAACGCGATTATCTGGATAATCGTTGCGCTGGGCGGTTTCGTCTCCGTGCTGATGAGCCTCGGCAGACGCAGACGTTCGTAAATTACCGCTCCATTTCCCCTAAAAAGGTCAGCTATGCTGGCCTTTTCCTTTTCTGGCACACCCTTTGCTTTAGTTAACCCAATGATTTAGCTGAAACGCCTAATCGGGCGGCGCAGGCGCGTGATGTGCACCAGCAGCGATCTTTTGCGGCACCACTTTAGTGCAACACCGCATTTTTGCCTCCAACCTCCAAATGGTGCGGCGCGCTTCGCAAAAATAAACAAATTCACAGCAAATTATTTACATCCAGCCAGGCTAAATGGTACCAACACGGTACTAACGCTGCTGGCGGGACGGCAGGATATAACAACACACATTCACAATTGGGTATCAATGGCGTTTCTGGCGCCGCGATAAAGGAGTTGGATATGCAGTTACGTAAACTGACCGCAGCAATGCTGGTAATGGGTCTGAGCGCAGGTCTGGCCCATGCGGAAGACGCAAGCAGCGGTCAAAGCACGCTGGATAAAATCAAAGCGAACGGCGTTATTGTTGTCGGCCATCGCGAATCCTCAGTTCCTTTCTCCTATTACGACAACCAGCAAAAAGTGGTCGGCTATTCGCAGGATTACTCCAACGCTATCGTTGAAGCCGTGAAGAAACAGCTCAACAAGCCGGATCTGCAGGTCAAAATGATCCCGATTACCTCGCAGAACCGTATCCCGCTGCTGCAAAACGGCACCTTCGATTTCGAGTGTGGCTCCACCACCAACAACCTGGAGCGCCAGAAACAGGCGGCTTTCTCTGACACCATTTTCGTCGTAGGTACTCGCCTGCTGGTGAAAAAAGGCGGCCCGATTAAAGATTTCCCGGATCTGAAAGGCAAAGCGGTCGTTGTAACTTCCGGCACCACCTCAGAAGTGCTGCTGCATAAGCTGAACGACGAGAAGAAAATGGATATGCGCATCATCAGCGCCAAAGATCACGGCGACTCCTTCCGTACCCTGGAAAGCGGCCGCGCGGTGGCGTTTATGATGGATGACGCCCTGCTGGCTGGCGAGCGCGCGAAGGCGAAGAAACCGGACAACTGGGAAATCGTCGGCACGCCGCAGTCCAAAGAAGCCTATGGCTGCATGCTGCGTAAAGGCGACGAGTCTTTCAAAAAGCTGGTAGACGAGACCATCGCCAAAGCACAGACCTCAGGCGACGCAGAGAAGTGGTTTGATAAATGGTTTAAAAACCCGATCCCACCGAAAAACCTTAACCTGAACTTTGAGCTTTCTGACGACATGAAAGCCCTGTTCAAAGAGCCTAACGATAAAGCGCTTAACTAATTACAACCATTAAGGGGCGGGTCACCCTGCCCTCATGATTGAAGAAGCAAGCCCGGACAGACTATACGTCGGTTGGCCGTTCCCCAACCGGCGCGAACAGAGAGGCTTCTCATCAATCTTAGGGGGTAGCGCTGCTACCCTTCTTTTTTTCGGAGTACGTTATGTCTATAGACTGGAACTGGGGCATCTTTCTGCAGGATGCGCCGTTCGGCAACACCACCTATTTAGGCTGGCTATGGAGTGGCTTCCAGGTGACCGTCGCGCTGTCAATAAGCGCCTGGATAATCGCCTTCCTCGTTGGCTCCCTGTTCGGCATTCTGCGCACCGTACCGAACCGTTTTCTCTCCGGCATCGGCACCTGCTATGTCGAGCTTTTCCGTAACGTTCCGCTGATCGTCCAGTTCTTTACCTGGTATCTGGTCGTGCCGGAACTGCTGCCGGAAAATCTCGGCATGTGGTTTAAAGCGGAGCTCGATCCGAACGTGCAGTTTTTCCTCTCCTCAATGATTTGCCTCGGGCTTTTTACGGCCGCCCGCGTCTGCGAGCAGGTGCGCGCCGCTATCCAGTCGCTGCCGCGCGGCCAGAAAAACGCCGGTCTCGCGATGGGGCTGACGCTGCCGCAAACCTACCGCTATGTGCTGTTGCCCAACGCCTACCGCGTGATTGTGCCGCCAATGACCTCAGAGATGATGAACCTGGTGAAAAACTCGGCCATCGCTTCAACCATCGGTCTGGTGGATATGGCGGCGCAGGCTGGCAAGCTGCTCGACTACTCCGCGCACGCCTGGGAGTCTTTTACGGCCATCACCCTCGCTTATGTCTTTATCAATGCGGTCATTATGCTGGTGATGAATCTGGTGGAACGTAAGGTTCGCCTGCCGGGCAACATGGGGAGCAAATAATGTACGAATTTGACTGGAGCTCCATCGTTCCCTCCATGCCTTATCTGCTGGCGGGCCTGGTCATTACCTTAAAAATCACCGTCACTGCCGTTATCTTCGGTATCGTCTGGGGCACGCTGCTGGCTGTGATGCGGCTTTCGGCATTTAAGCCGCTGGCCTGGTTTGCCACCGCCTACGTGAACGTGTTTCGCTCTATCCCGCTGGTCATGGTGCTGCTGTGGTTTTACCTGATTGTGCCGGGGCTGTTACAGGACGTGCTGGGGATTTCGCCGAAAACCGATATCCGTCTGATCTCCGCGATGGTGGCGTTCTCGATGTTTGAAGCCGCCTATTATTCGGAGATTATCCGCGCCGGTATTCAGAGCATCTCCCGCGGTCAGTCGAGCGCCGCGCTGGCGCTCGGGATGACGCACTGGCAATCCATGAAGCTGATTATTCTGCCGCAGGCGTTTCGCGCCATGGTGCCGCTGCTGCTCACTCAGGGCATCGTGCTCTTTCAGGATACCTCGCTCGTTTATGTGCTGAGCCTTGCGGATTTCTTCCGCACCGCGTCCACTATCGGCGAGCGCGACGGCACTCAGGTGGAGATGATCCTGTTTGCAGGCGCCGTTTATTTTGTCATTAGTTTAAGTGCATCGCTGTTGGTCAGTTGGCTGAAGAAAAGGACGGTATAATGATTACCCTGAAAAACGTTTCAAAATGGTATGGTCACTTTCAGGTGCTTACCGACTGCTCCACGGCGGTGAAAAAAGGCGAAGTCGTGGTGGTGTGCGGCCCTTCCGGCTCCGGCAAATCGACGCTGATTAAAACCGTCAACGGCCTTGAACCCGTTCAGCAGGGCGAAATCGTCGTCAACGGCACGAAGGTTAACGACAGAAAAACCAATCTGGCGCAGCTTCGCTCACACGTCGGCATGGTGTTCCAGCACTTCGAGCTGTTCCCGCATCTCTCTATTATCGAAAACCTGACGCTCGCGCAGGTCAAAGTGCTCAAGCGCGACAAAGCCGCCGCCCGTGAAAAAGGGCTGAAACTGCTGGAGCGCGTCGGGTTATCCGCGCACGCCAATAAATATCCGGCGCAGCTTTCCGGCGGCCAGCAGCAGCGTGTGGCGATTGCCCGCGCGCTCTGCATGGACCCGGTCGCGATGCTGTTTGACGAACCCACCTCCGCGCTCGACCCGGAAATGATCAACGAAGTGCTGGACGTGATGGTAGAGCTGGCGCAGGAAGGGATGACGATGATGGTGGTGACGCATGAGATGGGCTTTGCGCGTAAAGTGGCGCACCGCGTTATCTTTATGGATGAAGGCAAGATTGTGGAAGATTCGCCAAAAGAAGAGTTCTTCGCGAACCCGAAATCGGAACGTGCGAAAGACTTTCTCGCGAAAATCCTTCACTAAAACAGCACGACAACAGCGCGGGCTTCGGCCTGCGCGTTGTTTTATTAAGGCTCAAACGGCCGACGCTGGAACTGGTTATGGCCGCATTTCGGGCAAACCGGCAGCACTTCCGGCGTGTAAAAGGCCAGATGGTGATGGCAGTTTTCGCACACCAGGTTGCCAAGGCCCACTACCTCGCCGCTGTGATAAACACCGTGATGGTTGAGATCCTGGAACACTTCGCGCCACTCCAGCTGGGTTTTATCGGTAATATCCGCCAGCTCCTGCCAGACACTCTCTTTGATTACCCGGAAAAAGACGCTGTCTGTCAGTTCTTCCTGGCTTTCCTTATAGCTGCGGGCGAACTCTTCCAGATCGCGTCGCACCGCGCGGGTGACTTCCTCTTCTTCCGTGCGGGTAAGTTCGCCGGTGCGGGCAATATGCCGTCTTGCACTCTCCACCAGCGCATCGATATCCCGCTCCCCGTTGCGGACGCGTTCGGTGAGCGAGGCCACCAGTTCACGGTAATATTGCGCAACCTTGTTCATCGCCTTTTCCTCCCGAATGGGTAACCTCTTCTTATTGTAGACGTTAATCCCGCAGCGCTTTGTCAGCCAGCGCACAGCGCCGTGTAAAAGCCTGTATTTCCTTATTCGCGCCCCCTCCGCTGAAAGGCTGTTGTGCGGCGGTCTAATCGGCTATGCTATGCGGATCTGAAATAACACACGTTAAGGCTACATTTGTAGCTGTATTGAAAACAGGACTACTGGCTGCCATGCAAGAGCAATATCGCCCGGAAGAGATAGAATCCAAAGTACAGCTTCACTGGGAAGAGAAGCGCACATTTGAAGTGACCGAAGACGAGAGCAAAGAGAAGTATTACTGCCTGTCGATGCTTCCCTATCCTTCTGGCCGACTACACATGGGCCACGTTCGTAACTACACCATCGGCGATGTGATTGCGCGCTACCAGCGTATGCTCGGTAAAAACGTGCTGCAGCCCATCGGCTGGGACGCCTTCGGCCTGCCGGCGGAAGGTGCGGCGGTGAAAAACAACACCGCGCCGGCCCCGTGGACTTATGACAACATCAACTACATGAAGAACCAGCTCAAAATGCTGGGCTTCGGCTATGACTGGAGCCGCGAGCTGGCGACCTGTACGCCGGAATATTACCGCTGGGAACAGCAGTTCTTCACCGAGCTCTACAAAAAAGGCCTGGTGTATAAGAAAACCTCTGCGGTGAACTGGTGTCCGAATGACCAGACCGTGCTTGCCAACGAACAGGTTATCGACGGCTGCTGCTGGCGCTGCGACACCAAAGTCGAGCGTAAAGAGATCCCGCAGTGGTTTATCAAAATCACCGCCTATGCCGACGAGCTGTTAAACGATCTCGATAAGCTCGATCACTGGCCGGATACCGTTAAAACCATGCAGCGCAACTGGATTGGCCGCTCTGAAGGTGTAGAAATCACCTTTGACGTCCAGAACAGCGACGAAAAGCTGACGGTTTATACCACCCGTCCGGACACCTTTATGGGCGTCACCTATCTGGCCGTGGCGGCGGGTCATCCGCTGGCGCAGGCCGCGGCAGCCGCTAACCCGGCGCTGGGCGATTTCATTGCCGAATGCCGCAACACCAAAGTTGCTGAAGCCGATATGGCGACGATGGAGAAAAAAGGCGTCGATACGGGCCTGAAAGCGATTCACCCGCTAACCGGCGAAGCTATCCCGGTATGGGCGGCGAACTTCGTGCTGATGGAATATGGCACCGGCGCCGTCATGGCCGTTCCGGGTCACGATCAGCGCGACTATGAATTCGCGACCAAATACAGCCTGCCGATTAAGCCGGTTATCCTGACCGCAGAAGGCACCGCGCCGGATCTGAGCGAACAAGCGCTCACCGAAAAAGGCGTGCTGTTCAACTCCGGTGAGTTTGACGGTCTTGATTTTGAAGCCGCCTTTAACGCCATTGCCGACAAACTCGCCGCGAAAGGCGTGGGCGAGCGCAAAGTGAACTATCGTCTGCGCGACTGGGGGGTTTCCCGCCAGCGTTACTGGGGCGCGCCAATCCCGATGGTGACCCTGGAAGACGGCACCGTTATGCCGACGCCTGCCGATCAACTGCCGGTTATCCTGCCGGAAGATGTGGTCATGGACGGCATCACCAGCCCGATTAAAGCAGACCCGGAATGGGCGAAAACCACCGTTAACGGTCATCCTGCGCTGCGTGAAACCGACACCTTCGACACCTTCATGGAATCCTCCTGGTACTACGCGCGCTACACCTGCCCGCAGTACAAAGAAGGTATGCTGGACGAAAAAGCCGCCAACTACTGGCTGCCGGTCGATATTTATATCGGCGGCATCGAACACGCCATCATGCACCTGCTCTACTTCCGCTTCTTCCACAAGCTGATGCGTGACGCGGGCATGGTGAACTCTGACGAACCGGCGAAACAGCTGCTGTGCCAGGGCATGGTGCTGGCGGACGCGTTCTACTACGTGGGCGCGAATGGCGAACGTAACTGGGTTTCCCCGAAAGACGCCATCGTCGAGCGCGACGAGAAAGGCCGCATCGTGAAAGCGAGCGACGCCGCGGGCCATGAGCTGGTGTATACCGGCATGAGCAAAATGTCGAAGTCCAAAAACAACGGCATCGACCCGCAGGAGATGGTTGAGCGTTACGGTGCGGATACCGTGCGTCTGTTCATGATGTTCGCCTCTCCGGCGGATATGACGCTCGAATGGCAGGAGTCCGGCGTGGAAGGCGCAAACCGCTTCCTGAAACGCGTCTGGCGTCTGGTGTACGAGCACACGTCGCTCGGTGACGCGCCAGCGCTGAATGTCGATGCGCTGAACGACGATCAGAAAGCGCTGCGTCGCGACGTTCATAAAACCATCGCGAAAGTATCCGATGATATCGGCCGCCGTCAGACCTTTAACACCGCTATCGCCGCCATCATGGAACTGATGAACAAACTGGCGAAAGCGCCGCAGGAAGGCGAGCAGGATCGTGCCTTAATGCGTGAAGCGCTGCTGGCCGTGGTGCGTATGCTCAACCCGTTCACCCCGCACGTCAGCTTTACGCTCTGGCAGGAGCTGAAAGGCGAAGGCGATATCGACAACGCGCCGTGGCCGCAGGCTGACGACAGCGCGATGGTGGAAGATACGACGCTGGTCGTCGTTCAGGTCAATGGTAAAGTGCGCGGTAAAATCACCGTGGCGGCTGACGCGACCGAAGAGCAGGTGCGCGAGCGCGCCGCTCAGGAACATCTGGTGGCGAAATACCTCGCCGGCGTGACCGTGCGTAAAGTGATTTACGTACCGGGTAAACTGCTTAACCTGGTTGTGGGCTAAGCGCAGGAGGAAGCGTGCGACATCTGATTACTCTGTTTGTAGGCCTGGCGGTGATGCTCACCGCCGGTTGCGGCTGGCATCTGCGCAATACCACGCAGGTGCCGGAGCAAATGCATACATTAATCCTTAATTCCGGCGATCCGAACGGCCCACTGACGCGCGCGGTGCGTAACCAGCTGCGTCTGAATGGCGTCGAGATTGTCGAGGCGAGCTCGGTTCGTCAGGATATTCCGTCGCTGCGTATCGGCAGCTCGAGCATTTCTCAGGATACCGCCTCGGTCTTCCAGAATGGTCGTACCGCGGAGTATCAGATGGTGATGACAGTTAACGCCACCGTGCTGATCCCGGGCCATGATATCTATCCGATCAACGCCCGCGTGTATCGCTCGTTCTTTGATAACCCGCTGACGGCGCTGGCGAAGTCGGCTGAACGCAGTATCATCGTTCAGGAGATGTATGACAAAGCCGCTGAACAGTTGATCCGCAAACTGGTGGCGGTTCACGCACGTGATGAGTCGCAAACCCGCGATGCGTCGCAGGCGACCAGCGCGCCCTCCAGTGCAGCGACGCCAGACAGCGGTCGCGTTTCCACCACGCTCCCCGTTCAGTAATGCTACGGCTTTACCCTGAACAACTCCGCGCGCAGCTCAACGAAGGGCTGCGCGCGGCCTATTTAGTGCTCGGCAACGATCCGTTGCTGCTCCAGGAAAGCCAGGACGCCATTCATCAGCAGGCGCAGGCCCACGGATTTGAAGAGCATCACCGCTTCATTATTGATGTCAGCACCGACTGGCAGGCGATTTTCTCGCTCTGTCAGGCGATGAGTCTGTTCGCAAGTCGCCAGACGCTTTTGCTGGCGCTGCCGGAGAACGGCCCTAACGCGGCCATTAACGAACAGCTCGCCACGCTGGTCAGCCTGCTGCATGACGATCTGCTGCTGATTGTACGCGGCAACAAACTCACGAAAGCCCAGGAAAACGCTGCCTGGATAACGGCCCTCTCCGACCGCGCCGTGCAGATAACCTGCCAGACGCCGGAGCAGGCGCAACTGCCGCGCTGGGTCGCAAACCGGGCCAAGCAGATGAATCTGCAACTCGATGACGCCGCCTGTCAGTTGCTCTGCTACTGCTACGAAGGCAACCTGCTGGCGCTTGCCCAGGCGCTGGAGCGGCTGTCGCTTATCTGGCCGGATGGCAAACTGACGCTGCCGCGCGTTGAACAGGCGGTTAACGACGCCGCGCATTTTACGCCGTTCCACTGGGTTGATGCCCTGCTGGCGGGAAAAAGCAAACGCGCGCTGCATATTCTTCAGCAGTTACGGCAGGAAGGTGCCGAGCCGGTGATTCTGCTGCGCACCTTACAGCGCGAGCTGTTGACGCTGGTCACGCTCAAACGCCAGTCGGCAAACACGCCGCTGCGCGCGCTCTTCGATCAGCATCGCGTCTGGCAGAACCGTCGCGCCCTTATCAGCGAGGCGCTCTCGCGCCTGAGCGACGACAGGCTCTGGCAGGCGGTGCGCCTGCTGACACAGTGCGAGATCACGCTCAAACAGGATTATGGTCAGAATGTCTGGCCGGAGCTGAAAAGCCTCTCGCTGGTGCTGTGCCACAAAGCGCTGGCCGGAGTGTTTATTGATGACTGACCGCATCCCTGCACTTCAGGCCTGGTATGGCGGTACGTTCGACCCTATTCATTATGGCCATCTGCGCGCCGTAGAAGCGCTCGCCAGAGAAGTGAAACTGACGCAGGTGACGATACTGCCAAACAATGTGCCGCCGCATCGCCCGCAGCCTGGCGCCAGCAGCCTTCAGCGTAAAGCGATGGTAGAGCTGGCGATTGCCGGTCATCCGCTGTTCCGCCTGGATACCCGTGAGCTGCAGCGTACCACGCCCTCATGGACCAGCGAAACGATGGCGCAGTTGCGCCTTGAGGCAGGCCCGGACGCGCCGCTGGCGTTTATCATCGGCCAGGATTCTCTGCTGACGCTGCGCACATGGCATAACTACGAGGCGCTGCTGGCGTGCTGCCACCTGCTGGTCTGTCGTCGTCCTGGTTATCCGGTTGAGATGAAAACCGACGAAGATCAGCGCTGGTTAGCGCCTCGTCTTGCCCGCCATGTCGATGAGCTTCACCGCGAGCCCGCCGGGAAAATCTATCTTGCAGACACCCCGCTCTACCCGATTTCCGCGACGGACATCCGCGCGCGTCTTGCCAGCCATCAATCGTGCGACGACCTGCTGCCGCCTGCGGTACTGGCGTACATCCAGCGGCACGCGCTTTATCGCCCGGCGTAATATAAAGAAAGATAATGAACTCATGCGTCCCGTGGCGCGCTTCTGCTGACGCATGCTGAACCGATTGTGGCACAGGCATTGACACAACGGGCGATACTGTTATCCTCCGCTGCCAGATATTTCCCGCCGCAAGCCGCCTTTCTGAAATTGTTTTACAAAAATGGCGATGCAAACTCTTGCCTGCGGTGGGATGATAGCCCACTTCTGAGCGCAGCCCGCCCGCATTACGCGGCGCTGTACTCGTATCGATTATCCGATGGCGCATACGGCGTCATCTGTGGTTCACATTCCCAGGGGGAAAACTTGCAGGGTAAAGCACTCCAGGATTTTGTCATTGATAAAATCGACGATCTTAAAGGCCAGGATATCATCGCCATTGATGTTAAGGGCAAATCCAGCATTACAGATTGTATGATTATCTGCACCGGCACCTCCAGCCGTCACGTGATGTCTATCGCCGATCATGTTGTTCAGGAATCCCGCAAGGCGGGCATGATGCCGCTCGGCGTTGAAGGCGAAAACGCCGCCGACTGGATCGTCGTCGATCTCGGCGATGTGATTGTGCACGTCATGCAGGAAGAGAGCCGTCACCTGTATGAGCTGGAAAAGCTCTGGGGTTAAGGCGTGAAGCTTCAGCTGGTCGCCGTTGGCACAAAAATGCCCGACTGGGTGCAGACAGGTTTCAGCGAATATCTGCGCCGCTTCCCCAAAGATATGCCGTTCGAGCTCGTTGAGATCCCGGCGGGGAAGCGTGGCAAAAACGCTGACATCAAACGCATTCTGGATAAAGAAGGCGAAATGATGCTGGCAGCGGCGGGGAAAAACCGCATCGTCACGCTCGATATTCCGGGGCGCCCGTGGGATACGCCGCAGCTGGCCCGCGAGCTTGAGCGCTGGAAGCAAGACGGCCGCGATGTGAGCCTGCTTATCGGCGGGCCGGAAGGGCTTTCCGATGCCTGCAAAGCGGCGGCGGAACAGAACTGGTCGCTTTCCGCGCTCACCCTGCCCCATCCGCTGGTACGTGTGATTGTCGCGGAGAGTCTCTACCGCGCCTGGAGTATTACCACTAATCACCCGTATCATCGTGAATAACCACCACAGGTAAGTTAAGCAGCGGATGAAACTCAAGGATTCCTTTCGCGATTATACGGCTGAGTCCGCGCTCTTTGTGCGTCGGGCGCTGGTCGCTTTTGCCGGCATCCTGGTGCTGACCGGGATTCTGATCGTCAACCTCTATCACTTACAGATCCTGCGTTTTAACGACTATCAGACCCGATCCAACGAAAACCGCATCAAGCTGGTGCCGATCCCGCCAAGCCGCGGGATTATCTACGATCGTAACGGTACGCCGCTCGCCCTGAACCGCACTATCTACCAGATAGAAATGATGCCTGAAAAGGTAGACAGCGTGCAGGATACGCTGGAGGCGCTGCGCTCGGTGGTCGATCTCAACGATGACGACATCGCGAACTTCAAAAAAGAGCGCGCGCGCTCGCACCGCTTTACGTCGATTCCCGTAAAAACCAACCTGACGGAAGTACAGGTGGCGCGCTTTGCGGTGAACCAGTACCGCTTCCCCGGCGTGGAAGTCAAAGGCTATAAGCGTCGCTATTACCCGTATGGCGCGGCGCTGACGCACGTTATCGGCTATGTCTCGAAGATTAACGATAAAGACGTCGAACGCCTCGATAAAGACGGCAAGCTCGCCAACTATGCCGCCACGCACGATATCGGCAAGCTCGGCATTGAGCGCTACTACGAAGATGTCCTGCATGGCCAGACCGGTTATGAAGAGGTTGAAGTTAACAACCGCGGGCGCGTCATTCGCCAGCTGAAAGAAGTGCCGCCGCAGGCGGGCCACGACATCTACCTGACGCTCGATCTCAAGCTTCAAACCTATATCGAAACGCTGCTTCAGGGCAGCCGCGCCGCGGTGGTTGTCACCGATCCGCGTACCGGCGGTATTCTGGCGATGGTGTCGATGCCAAGCTACAACCCGAACCTGTTCGTGGATGGTATCTCCAGTAAAGATTACTCCGGCCTGCTTAACGACCCGAACACGCCGCTGATTAACCGCGCCACGCAGGGCGTCTACCCTCCGGCATCTACCGTGAAGCCGTATGTGGCGGTTTCCGCGTTAAGCGCGGGCGTTATCAACCGCAACACGTCGCTGTTCGACCCCGGCTGGTGGCAACTGCCAGGCTCTGAGAAGCGCTACCGCGACTGGAAAAAATGGGGCCACGGGCGGCTTAACGTCACGAAATCACTGGAAGAATCTGCAGATACCTTCTTCTATCAGGTCGCTTACGACATGGGCATCGACCGGCTCTCGGAGTGGATGCGCAAGTTCGGCTACGGCAGCCTGACGGGTATCGATCTCTCCGAGGAGCGCTCCGGCAACATGCCGACGCGCGAATGGAAGATGAAACGCTTCAAAAAACCGTGGTATCAGGGCGACACTATTCCGGTCGGGATCGGCCAGGGCTACTGGACCGCCACGCCGGTACAGATGAACAAAGCCATGATGATCCTGATTAACGATGGCGTAGTCAAAGTGCCGCACCTGCTGATGACGACGGTGGTGAACGGTCAGAAAGTGCCGTGGAAACAGCCGGAACAGCCGCCGGTCGGCGATATTCATTCAGGCTACTGGGAAATCGCCAAAGACGGCATGTATGGCGTCGCCAACCGCGCCAACGGCACCGGCCACAAATATTTCGCTGGCGCGCCGTATAAAATCGCCGCGAAATCCGGTACTGCGCAGGTCTTCGGGCTTAAAGCCAACGAAACCTATAATGCGCACCGCATTGCTGAACGTCTGCGCGACCACAAGCTAATGACCGCCTTCGCGCCTTACGATAACCCGCAGGTGGCGGTGGCGATGATCCTGGAAAACGGCGGCGCGGGCCCGGCGGTGGGGACCATCATGCGTCAAATCCTCGACCACATTATGCTCGGGGACAATAACACCGAACTGCCGACGGAAAACCCCGCCACGGCGGCGGCGGAGGATCGATAAGATGACCGACAATCCGAATAAAAAGTCGCTGTGGGATAAAATCCACCTCGACCCAACCTTGATGCTGATAATCCTGGCGCTCTGCTTCTACAGCGCGATGGTAATCTGGAGCGCCAGCGGCCAGGATATCGGCATGATGGAGCGCAAAATCGGCCAAATCATGATGGGTCTGGTGATTATGATCGTGCTGGCGCAGATCCCGCCGCGCGTCTATGAAGGCTGGGCGCCCTATTTGTACATCGTCTGTATTATTTTGCTGGTGGCGGTAGATGCCTTCGGGGCGATATCCAAAGGGGCGCAGCGCTGGCTCGATCTCGGCGTGGTGCGTTTCCAGCCCTCGGAAATCGCCAAAATCGCCGTCCCGCTGATGGTGGCGCGCTTTATTAACCGCGACGTCTGCCCGCCAACGCTTAAAAATACCGGCATCGCGCTGGTGCTGATCTTCATGCCGACGCTGCTGGTGGCCGCGCAGCCTGACCTCGGCACTTCGATTCTTATCGCCGCCTCCGGCCTGTTTGTGCTGTTCCTCTCCGGCTTAAGCTGGCGTGTGATCGGCATCGCGGTGGTGCTTATCGCGGCGTTTATCCCCATTCTCTGGTTCTTCCTGATGCATGACTATCAGCGTCAGCGCGTGATGATGCTGCTGGATCCGGAGAGCGATCCGCTGGGCGCGGGCTATCATATTATTCAGTCGAAAATCGCTATCGGCTCAGGCGGCCTGCGTGGCAAGGGCTGGCTGCACGGCACCCAGTCGCAGCTGGAATTTCTGCCGGAGCGCCACACTGACTTTATCTTCGCGGTTCTCGCTGAAGAGCTAGGGCTTGTCGGCGTGCTGGTGCTGCTGGCGCTTTATGTCCTGCTGATTATGCGCGGGCTGTGGATTGCCGCGCGCGCGCAGACGACTTTCGGGCGCGTCATGGCTGGCGGCCTGATGCTGATTCTGTTCGTTTATGTGTTTGTGAATATTGGTATGGTGAGTGGTATCTTACCGGTGGTGGGCGTTCCGCTGCCGCTGGTCAGCTACGGGGGCTCCGCCCTCATTGTACTCATGGCAGGGTTTGGCATCGTCATGTCGATCCATACCCACAGGAAAATGTTGTCGAAGAGCGTATAAGAGGTTCGCAATGCGTAAGCAGTGGATTGGCGTCTGCATCGCCGCAGGATTATTAACCGCCTGCGGCGTCAATAACGAAGGGCAACAACAGGCGAGCGTAGCGCCACAGCAGCCGGTCTGCAACGGCCCCGTCGTTGAGATAAGCGGCGCGGAGCCTCGCTACGAACAGCTGAATCCTTCCGTAAACAGCGATTATGAGCGTGACGGTAAGCGCTACACCATCGTTCAGGATCTCTCGCGCTTCAGCCAGGCGGGCCTTGCCGCTATCTATGACGCGGAGTCAGACAGCAACCTGACCGCCTCGGGCGAACCGTTCGACCCGATGCAGCTCACCGCCGCGCACCCCACCCTGCCGGTGCCGAGCTACGCGCGCATTACTAACCTCGCCAACGGCCGCATGATTGTCGTGCGTATTAACGACCGCGGCCCTTACGGCAACGACCGCGTGATTTCGCTCTCCCGCGCGGTAGCGGATCGTCTGAATACCTCAAACAACACCAAAGTGCGTATTGACCCGATTATTGTCGCGCCGGACGGTTCGCTCTCAGGACCAGGCATGGCCTGTACAACGGTCGCGAAACAAACGTACGCGCTGCCGGCGCGCCCGGATTTAAGCGGCGGCCTCGGCAGCGTCTCTTCTGCCCCCCAGCCTGTCGCGCCGCAGGGCGATATTCGCCCGGTGAGCAACGATACGCTGCAAAGCGATGACGCCACCGGCGCGCCGGTGAAAAGCGGCGGCTTTTTAGGCGCGCCGACGACGCTGGCCTCGGGCGTGCTGGAAAGCGCAACGCCGGAAGCGACACCGCCTGCCGCCACGGCACAGCCGACCACTGACAGTACCGCCGCGCAACCCGCATCTGAACCCGCACAGCTTGCCGCGCCAGCTACCCGTAACGCGCCGGTAACCGCGCCAGGCTCCGTGCAGGGTAGCGTTGCACCTGCCGCCAGCGCCCCTGCGAGTGCGGCTGGTAATTACGTCGTCCAGGTTGGAGCCGTCAGCGACAGCGCGCGCGCCGCGCAGTGGCAGCAAAAGCTGAGCCAGCAGTTTTCCGTACCAGGACGCGTCAGCCAGAACGGCGCGGTCTATCGCGTTCAGTTAGGGCCGTTCGCCAGCAAAACGCAGGCGGCCTCGCTCCAGCAGCGTTTGCAGAGCGAAGCCCAGGTACAATCGTTCATTACTGTCGCCCAATAATTGCAGGCCGGGCTGGCCTGCCGCTTTGTCAGTTAAGGTAAAGACCGTTAACAAAGTCATGCGCAAAGTCGGATGCCAGCCCATAAGGCATTTGCTATAGTAAGGCACTTTTTTTCACTCATCACGGATGTCGTTGTTCAGACCATGAAGACCACTTTCTCCGTTCGTTTTATGCAGCGTCTCGCCGTTACCACGGCGCTTTCTGTCGCAGCCCTTTCCACCGCCGCCCATGCCGACGACCTCAATATCAAAACGATGATCCCAGGCGTGCCGCAGATCGACGCGGAAGCTTACATCCTCATCGATTACAACTCAGGGAAAGTGCTGGCGGAGCAGAACGCTGACGCGCGCCGCGATCCGGCGAGCCTGACCAAAATGATGACCAGCTACGTCATCGGTCAGGCGATGAAAGCAGGTAAATTTAAAGAGTCCGATCTGGTGACTATCGGCAACGACGCCTGGGCCACCGGCAACCCGGTCTTTAAAGGCTCATCCCTGATGTTCCTGAAGCCAGGTATGCAGGTGCCGGTCTCGCAGCTGATCCGCGGCATTAACCTGCAGTCCGGCAACGACGCCTGCGTGGCGATGGCCGATTACGTGGCGGGCAGCCAGGACGCATTTGTGGGCCTGATGAACAGCTACGTCACCGCGCTTGGCCTGAAAAACACCCATTTCCAGACCGTACATGGTCTTGATGCGGATGGCCAGTACAGCTCGGCGCGCGACATGGCGCTGATTGGCCAGGCGCTGATCCGCGACGTGCCGAACGAATACTCTATTTATAAAGAGAAAGAGTTCACTTTTAACGGCATCCGCCAGACCAACCGTAACGGCCTGCTCTGGGATAACAGCCTGAACGTGGACGGCATTAAAACCGGCCACACCGATAAAGCGGGCTATAACCTGGTCGCGTCCGCCACCGAAGGCCAGATGCGCCTTATCTCTGCCGTGATGGGCGGTCGCACGTTCAAAGGCCGCGAAGCCGAAAGTAAAAAACTGCTCACCTGGGGCTTCCGCTTCTTCGAAACTGTGAACCCACTGAAAGCCGGGAAAGAGTTTGCGTCTGAGCCGGCGTGGTTTGGCGATAACGACCGCGCCTCGTTGGGTGTGGATAAAGATATCTATCTGACCATCCCGCGCGGTCGCATGAAAGATCTGAAAGCGAGCTACGTGCTGAATACTTCCGAGCTGCACGCGCCGCTTGCGAAAAACCAGGTGGTCGGCACCATTAACTTCCAGCTGGACGGGAAAACCATCGAGCAGCGCCCGCTGGTCGTGCTGGAAGAGATTCAGGAAGGCAATTTCTTTGGCCGCATCATCGATTACATCAAGCTGATGTTCCACCACTGGTTTGGTTAATTACTGACCACTTGAAAGCCTGACTTTCATCCCCATATACTAAGCATCAATGCAACTCCCGCTTCGGCGGGAGTTATTATTTTTTGACGTAACGCTGGAGCTGACATGAAAACCAAACTTAACGAACTGCTTGAGTTCCCGACCCCCTTTACTTACAAAGTGATGGGCCTGGCGAAGCCTGAGTTGGTCGATCTGGTCGTCGAGGTAGTGCAGCGCCATGCTCCTGGCGACTACACGCCGCAGGTCAAACCGAGCAGCAAAGGTAATTACCACTCCGTTTCTATCACCATCAACGCGACGCATATCGAGCAGGTGGAAACGCTCTATGAAGAACTCGGTGATATCGACATCGTGCGTATGGTACTGTGATCCCCGTTACCCGGCCGCGTCCGGGTAACGTCTCTTCGTGATATACTCCCCGCACCTTCTCTCTTCGGAGACGCCGTTTTGCTTCAGGAAAAAATCATCGTTCGCCAGCTCGGGCTTCAACCGTATGAACCCGTTTCGCAGGCAATGCATCAGTTTACCGACGAACGCGTTGAAACCACCCCGGATGAGATCTGGCTGGTCGAGCATACCCCGGTTTTTACACAGGGGCAGGCCGGCAAGGCAGAGCATGTGCTGATGCCGGGCGACATTCCCGTCATCCAGAGCGATCGCGGTGGTCAGGTGACGTATCACGGGCCCGGACAGCAGGTCATGTATGTAATGCTGGATCTCAGACGCCGTAAGCTCGGCGTGCGTGAGCTGGTCACGCTGCTGGAACAGACCGTGGTTAATACGCTTGCAGAGTGGGATATTAACGCTTACCCTCGCCCGGATGCGCCTGGCGTTTATGTCGACGGTAAAAAAATCTGTTCGCTGGGGCTGCGTATTCGCAAAGGCTGCTCGTTTCACGGGCTTGCACTTAATATTAATATGGATTTACGCCCGTTTTTACGAATTAATCCTTGCGGGTACGCCGGAATGGAAATGACGCAGGTTAGCGCCCTTTCTGCTGGCGCAAACCTCGAAGCGGTACAACCCCGACTGGTGCATCACTTTTTAGCGCTACTTAATAATCCCCCGGCGGAATATATCAGCGCTTAAGACTTTCCTTGTTCGCCGCCCTTCTTGTGGCGGCCTTTAATCGTTATGCAATTTGCCGCTTTACATTCCATAACGGATTATTTATTTTCTCTGCGCCTGAATAGATTTTCCTTAATCTCATCAATGGATTAACGGCACGAGAAGATAAGCGGGATTTATCTGAAAACGCCACCCGCCCCTATGCCGTCCATGTAAAGTCCTGTTCACTTTTTGCGGGTAAGATCCCCGGAGCGTTTTATTGTCGGCTAAGGGACCTGTTCACAGTTATTATAAATAGAACCTCTCTATTATTTGATTTATCTATACAGTTGGAGCGTAGCGTGGAATTGAACCATCCCCCTGAAAAACCTTCAGCCAAACAGGAAGATGACAGTAGACCGCAAATATTCCAGACTCTGCGAAATATCGATCTAAATCTACTGACGATTTTCGAAGCCGTATACGTGCATAAAGGCATTGTAAACGCGGCAAGAGTACTGAACCTGACGCCATCGGCTATCAGCCAGTCTATTCAGAAACTGCGCCTGATATTTCCCGATCCGTTGTTTATTCGCAAAGGACAAGGAGTAACGCCGACTGCTTATGCGACTCATATGCATGAATATATCAGTCAGGGACTGGAATCTATTCTCGGCGCGCTGGATTTACAGGGCGAGCACGAAAAGCAGCGCACGATTACCATTGCTACGTCCGCCTCGCTGGGCGCCCTGGTGATCCCGCAGATTTATCAGCAGATTCGCGCAGTAAACCCGCACCTGCAAATTCGCAATGTCCCCCTGCAGGACACCGAAACCCAGCTGAGCCAGTTCCAGACCGATCTGGTGGTCGATAGTGGCTCGTGGTCCTCACGAACCCTTAGCACTCACCTGCTCTTTAAAGATCGCGTCGCGGTCGTGTGTCGTCGCGGACATCCGTGCTCTCGTACCGGCAAGCCGGTCACGTCTGACGATTTGCAACAATGGGAGCACACTTTCATTATGCTGCCGGGCGGAATGGTGAACGGCGTACGCAAGCAAATTAATACGCTACTGCCAGATCGAAACGTTTCGTTTAGTAGTTACAATATGGTGACGATTGCGTCTATCATCGGCAGCAGCGATTTAATCGGCTTTATGCCCGCACGAATATTCACGTTATTTAAAGACAGCTTTGGACTTATTGAAGTAGAAAGCGATGTCGTTATAAAAGAAACCATCGACATTTCATTACATTACAATAAATTCAGCCTGCGTGATCCTGTCGTGCAAAATGTGATTGAAGCGATAGTGGAGGGATTTAATCACCACGCCGTGTCGGCTGGTGCGTCGCCTTCATAAGAGCAGCGGCTTAAGGGCACCAAATAACAACTATTTTACAAATTCTTTGTCGTTTCGGGTGCCCTCAGGCTGATTCTGTGTGTCAGTAATGTTATACTGCGTGCCGTTAATTCAAAAATAGTTGATAAATACAACACAAGCTTGAATTTAAACGCTTTCCTTCGTTATCCGCAACTGGAACACGCACGCTATGAGTAAACCCATTGTGATGGAACGCGGTGTGAAATACCGCGATGCCGATAAAATGGCCCTTATCCCGGTTAAGAATGTGGCGACAGAGCGGGAGGCTTTGTTAAGAAAGCCGGAGTGGATGAAAATCAAACTCCCTGCCGACTCTACCCGCATCCAGGGTATCAAAGCGGCGATGCGCAAAAATGGCCTCCACTCTGTCTGTGAAGAGGCCTCCTGCCCGAACCTTGCGGAGTGTTTCAACCACGGCACCGCGACCTTTATGATCCTCGGCGCTATCTGTACCCGTCGCTGCCCGTTCTGCGACGTGGCCCACGGTCGCCCGGTTGCCCCGGACGCCAACGAGCCGCAGAAGCTGGCGCAAACCATCGCCGATATGGCGCTGCGCTACGTGGTTATCACCTCGGTGGATCGCGACGACCTGCGTGATGGCGGCGCTCAGCATTTTGCTGACTGCATTACGGCTATTCGCGAAAAGAGCCCGTCCATTAAAATCGAGACGCTGGTACCTGATTTCCGTGGTCGTATGGACAGAGCGCTGGAGATCCTGACCGCCACGCCGCCGGATGTGTTCAACCACAACCTGGAAAACGTGCCGCGTCTTTATCGTCAGGTACGTCCGGGCGCGGATTATAACTGGTCGCTGAAGCTGCTGGAGCGCTTTAAAGAAGCGCACCCGGAGATCCCGACTAAATCCGGTCTGATGGTTGGCCTGGGCGAGACCAACGCGGAAATCATCGAGGTAATGCGCGATCTGCGTGCGCACGGCGTGACCATGCTGACGCTCGGCCAGTACCTGCAACCGAGCCGTCACCACCTGCCGGTGCAGCGCTACGTAAGCCCGGACGAGTTTGAAGAGATGAAAGCGGAAGCGATGGCGATGGGCTTTACTCACGCCGCCTGCGGCCCGTTTGTGCGCTCTTCTTACCATGCCGATCTCCAGGCAAAAGGCGAAGAAGTCAAATAAACACGTAACAGCTTGTTACGATCGCAGCGTCGCCCACAAAAAAACCGGCCTCTGATGAGCCGGTTTTTTTATGCCGCAAGGGCCGGAAATTATTCTTTATGAGAAAGGCGTTCTGCCGGCGCTTCGGACGCCGCAGGCGTTTTCGCGCAAGTGTCGTCGTCGTTCATCGCTTTCTTGAAGCCTTTAATCGCAGCACCCAGGTCTCCCCCAAGCGTACGCAGTTTTTTGGTACCAAACAGCAGAACAACCAGTGCGGCGATCACGAGCAGTTTGGTAATACTAATTTCACCCATACTTACCTTCTTAGAAAATCTGGCGCCAGACGGCGATGTCAAAGACCGCACTTATTAACGGTCATTTAAGCCCGACACACAATAGCAATCTGTAACGAGATGAATCAAGCGCTGGATAAAAAAACATCAAAATAATTGCGGGGCAGCGAAACGGCGATTTTTGAGCACCGGCAGCTGTTCGCGAACCTGCTCTACGCGATGCGCTGAAATCTCCGCAAAAATGAGATCCGGGCATTCACCCGCCGCCGCAATCGTCACGCCAAGCGGATCCACGACGCGGCTCTGACCAATATTACGGTTGCCGCACTCGCCGCTCGCCACCATATAGCAGGTGGTGTCCAGCGCACGTGCCGCGAGCAGCGTGGCCCAGTGATGCTCTTTGAGCGGCCCGCGCACCCACGCGGCCGGGAGCGCCAGTATCTCTGCGCCCGCAAGCGCCAGGCTCAGCGCCATCTCCGGGAAGCGTAAGTCATAGCACGTCATCAGCCCGACCTTCATGCTTTCCACCTCAATCAACGGCGGCAGCGCGCTGCCCGCGTCCACCAGCCGCGATTCCTGCATCGCGAAGGCGTCATACAAATGGATCTTCTGATACTGCGCGATAATCTCGCCACCGCGCAGAGCGATCAGCGTATTCGCCGCCCGGCCCTCACGGGTGGGAGTATGAATCGTCAGAAGCGTTGTCAGACGGTTTCTGGCGCTCTCCTCGCGCAACCGCTGCACGTAATCGCCATTGAGCGGCTGGGCCGATTTTACCGACATATCCGGGTCGCTGTCGCTGCGCGCCAGCAGCGCCTCCGGGAGCACCAGCAATGCGGCATCCTGACTGGCGGCTTTCGCCATCAGCTCCACGCAGGTTTGCGCGTTCTGTTGCGCGTCAGGCGTCACTGCAAACTGTCCAACCGCTACTTTCATGTCACATCCCCCTTACGGTAGCCAGCGTGCCTGTGCTGACGGTAAACTATTCGCCTTGCAAATAACATTATGACAAACGCCCATGTTGAAAATCATGCTCGCAGTATTTCTCGGCGGCGGCACCGGCAGCGTATTGCGCTGGTGGCTTGGTCTGCGTCTGAACCCTGTGCATCACGCGATTCCCGTTGGTACGCTGACTGCCAACCTTGCCGGAGCGTTTATCATCGGCGCGGGGCTGGCGTGGTTTAACCGTATGACGCATCTGGACCCGATGTGGAAGCTGCTTATCACCACCGGCCTGTGCGGTGGCCTGACGACTTTCTCGACTTTCTCTGCAGAAGTGGTGTTTTTACTGCAGGAAGGGCGCATCGGCTGGGCGGGGCTGAACATGGCGCTAAATCTGTTTGGCTCGTTTATGATGACGGCGCTCGCATTCTGGCTTTTTTCTTCCCTCAGCGTGCGCTAAGCGACGCCTCGTTAATGTTAGCTTAATTTTTCTCTGCCACTATCGGCCTGTCGTCTGTGTCGGGAGGGGCTTATGAAAGCGCAAATGATGAGCGGTCTGGCCGTGTTGTTCAGTATTCTGGTCGTCGCCTTTTTTCTGAAAAGCTTTCTGTTTTACTGAGAAAAAGTAAAACGACAGGCATAAAAAAACCCGCTGAATCAGCGGGTTTTGAAATTCTTGCTGTATGTAATTACAGAGCGATTACGTTAGCAGCAGAAGGGCCTTTGGCACCGTTAGTGATTTCGAACTCTACACGCTGACCTTCAGCCAGAGTTTTGAAACCATTGCTCTGGATCGCAGAGAAGTGTACGAACACGTCTTTGCTGCCATCTTCCGGAGTAATGAAACCGAATCCTTTGGATTCATTAAACCACTTAACGTTACCTTTAATCTTAGACATCAAAATTACCTTTACATGAAAAATCGACACAAATGCTGTGTCGGATATCAGTACATCAATTGTGGTGGCTTTTGTCCAGTCGAACTTTTAGAAAAAGTGATAAAAGTCGCGAACTTTTTTTGCCGTTGGGCTTGCGAGCCTTGTTTTCTCTGGCTTAGCGCATTTTCTTATGACTGAAAATATTTTGCGCTTAAAACTGCAAGCGCAGCCAGGCGAAGTAAACGTTTCCGTTGTTGTAGGTGCCGGGGATGTACGTCATCTGGAATGTCGCCGGTCCGTAACCCACCGACGCCAGCGGCAGCACCAGCGGAATCGGGATATAGTCCCAGTTATCGCGCGCTGTTACGCCCACGGTGTAACCCAGCCCCACATGGAACGCGTCGTCAGGCAGCGGGCGCCACGTCGCTTCCCAGCCGTAACCGGCGATAGGCTCCCATTTGTTGTAGGAGTCTTTAAAGGCCATCACATACAGGCCATGCCAGTTGCCTTTTTCATCCCAGCGCGATTTACCCATACCCGCGCCCCACGGACGTTCGTTATAGCGATCGGTTTTCTCTTTGTCATACGCGAACCGCGCATGCCAGGTGATGGCCGGCACATACAGATCGACATGCTGCGGCTCGTTCCAGGTTTCGGCGATATTATCGCCAAGCACAGAAGCCCAGGCTTTTACGGTGCGTGGCGCTTCCAGCGCCGAGGCATTCAGGGGAAATAATATCTGGCAGAAAAAGATAAGGATTGTCAGAAACGATTTGTTAACTACGGTCACGTCTTAATTACCACTGTTAGTATGAAGTCATATTCTGGGCGATCCTGCCTCAATGAAGACTTAACCGACTGCCAGTTAATTCCTAAAGCGCGCCCGCACGCCTCTGTCAGGCGTTTTTTTCAGACGCTTCTCCCCTGTCCCACCGCGCTGAAAACGTATTAACCCCTCTTGCGAAATAATGCGCGTCAATAACCATGCCCTGCGCCGCATCCTAACGTGAATTCCGTCCATCCAGCGCTTTCACGCCATTCTCTTTGCACTAACAGCATCGCGCTCCCACGCAAGCCATTAATTTAAAATAGATTTATTTATCTGAATTTCATCTTTCTGGTAAGCAGAAGGTTTATTGATGTGTATCAGATAACGCTCAGAGTAATTCAGGCACATTCCCCCACAGCTTGCCTGCGCCACGCGCCTGACGTCGCCGGGTTATTTTTTGCAGTCGCTTAACAGAGGCAATTATGGGAACAATTCTGGAACTCCTCACGGGAGCCGTGGTTATTGTGGGGGTCGCGCGTTATATCATTAAAGGTTATTCCGCCACGGGCGTACTCTTTGTTGGCGGTATTACCCTGTTAATAATTAGCGCGCTAATGGGTCACGCCATATTGCCCGCGAAAGAAACGAGTACCGGTTACGCTATCAGCGATATTTTTGAATATATTAAAATTCTGCTGATGAGCCGCGGCGGCGATCTCGGCATGATGATTATGATGTTGTGTGGTTTCGCGGCGTATATGACGCATACCGGTGCTAACGATATGGTGGTCAAGCTCGCCTCCCGCCCGCTGCGTTATATCAATTCACCTTATTTACTGATGATTGCCGCCTATTTCGTCGCCTGCCTGATGTCGCTTGCCGTCTCGTCCGCGACCGGCCTTGGTGTCTTGCTGATGGCGACGCTGTTCCCGGTCATGGTCAACGTCGGTATCAGCCGCGGCGCGGCGGCGGCCATCTGCGCCTCTCCGGCGGCGATTATTCTCTCCCCAACCTCTGGTGATGTGGTGCTGGCCGCACAGGCCTCTGAAATGCCGCTCATCAATTTTGCGTTTAAAACCACACTGCCGATTTCCATCGCGGCCATTATCTGCATGGCTGTCGCCCACTTCTTCTGGCAGCGCTTTCTGGATAAAAAAGAGCACATCTATCACGAAACGCTGGAAGTAAAAGAAATCACCACCAGCGCGCCCGCTTTTTACGCGATTCTGCCGTTCAGTCCGATCATTGGCGTGCTGATTTTCGACGGCAAATGGGGGCCGCAACTGCATATCATCACCATTCTGGTGATCTGCATGGTGCTGACCGCCGTGATTGAATTTCTCCGCAGCTTTAACAGTAAAACGGTGTTTGCCGGGCTGGAAGTGGCGTACCGCGGCATGGCGGACGCGTTTGCAGGCGTGGTGATCCTGCTGGTGGCCGCCGGCGTTTTCGCCCAGGGGCTCAGCGCGATAGGCTTTATCCAGAGCCTTATCTCTATCGCCACCTCGTTTGGCTCGGCCAGCATTATCCTGATGCTGGTGCTGGTCACGCTCACTATGCTTGCAGCGATGACGACCGGCTCCGGCAACGCGCCGTTTTACGCTTTCGTTGAGATGATCCCAAAACTCGCGCACAGCGCCGGGGTGAATCCGGCCTATCTGACGATCCCGATGCTGCAGGCGTCCAACCTGGGACGCACCATTTCACCGGTTTCCGGTGTGGTGGTGGCGGTCGCGGGGATGGCGAAAATCTCACCGTTTGAAGTCATTAAACGCACCTCGGTGCCTGTGCTGGTTGGATTAATCCTCGTGATCCTGGCGACGCAACTGCTGGTTGCGGCATAATCTGCTGTCCTTAAGCGGAATCTGTCCGAAAAGCGCCCTCGTGGCGCTTTTTTTATGGTTAAATGACACACCCTTGTGATTTATCCCGTCGATTTCGGACCCATACTATGGTTAACAGGAAAGTTTTACTCGCCGCAGGCGCGCTGCTGGCGATGGCGGCGACAACGGCGAGCGCACAGCCGCTGGAAGCGAAGCAGTATGGCGATTTCGATCGCTACGTGCTGGCGCTCTCATGGCAAACCGGCTTTTGCCAGAGCATGCATGAGCGGCAGCGCGATGAGCCTGCCGAGTGCGCGCTGCAAAAAGAAGAAGACGATAAACGCAATTACCTGACGGTGCATGGTCTGTGGCCGGGGCTGCCGAAAACCATCGCTTTACGCGGCGTCGATGAAAAACGCTGGATGCGTTTTGGCTGCGCCACCCGCCCCATCCCGAATATGCCACTCGCCCGCGCGGATAAAAAATGCCAGGCGGCGGAAACCGGCCTGTCTCTGGAAACGGCTGAGAAGCTCAGCGAGACCATGCCGGGCGCTGGCGGCGACTCCTGCCTTGAACGTTATGAGTACGCCAAGCACGGCGTCTGCTTCGGGTTCGACCCGGACGCCTATTTCGGCACGATGGTGCGTATGAACAACGAAGTGAAGCAGAGCCCAGTCGGCGCGTTTCTTGCCGCTAACTACGGTAAAGCGGTCAGCCGTCAGGCGTTCGATACCGCCGTCGCTAAAGCGTTTGGCCGCCAGAACGTGCGGGCGGTGAAACTCACCTGTAACGGCAATCCGGCTTACCTCACCGAGATGCAGATTTCGCTGAATGCCGCGAAGATCAACGAGCCGCTTACCGCCGATTCTTTTGCGCCGCAGCCGCATCCGGGTAACTGCGGTAAAAATTTTATTCTCGATAACGTCGGATACTGATCAACTACGCGGGCGCAATCACTCGTTGCGCTCGCGCCATTCGCGGATCATCTCCACCGTCACCTCACGTTTATAGCAGATGGGTGAATACCCTCCGGCCCGGCTCCAGGCGCTGCGCCCGCCGCAGGCACGGCCATTACGCATCGCGTTATAGGGGCACGGACAGTTACCAGAATAATTGTCTATCGACTCCTGGATAATTTGTTCTTTGACTTGATCGTCGCTGAGCGCCGCCATGGCGGGTGCCGCATACCACACGGCGAGCAGCGCCAGCGCTGCTATACCTGTTTTACGAATCATCATTTGCGTCCATGTAAAAAAAATCGCGCCATTGTGGCGCGATCTGTCTCGCAAAAAAGACTGTTACGTCACAGGTTTTGACGCTTCACGACGTCAGTTTATAAACCCGTGTCTCCCAGGCGCGTAACCGGTGCGGCTCCTGCGTCTCGTCAAGGTTCGCCAGCACGCAGAACGCGCCGTTGAGCGACAACGCCCTGGCGTCCCATTCCGCCGCTTTGCCGGAGAAGTTACACAGCACCACCAGTTGTTCATCACCCAGCACGCGGCGGTAGGCGTAGATCTGCTCGTGATCGTGAAGCACCGTCTCGTAGCGCCCGTAAATCAGCGCCGGCTCGCGTTTTCGCAGGTGGATCATCCGCCGGTAAAAATTGAGCACCGAATGCGGATCGTGCTGCTGGCTTTCGACGTTGATCATCTCGTAATTCGGATTCACCTTCAGCCAGGGCTCATGGGTGCTGAAGCCTGCATACGGCGACGCGTCCCACTGCATCGGCGTGCGGGAGTTATCGCGCCCGGTGCGCGTCAGGAATTCGACAATCTCCTCCTCGCGCATTCCCTGATCCCGCAAATCGCGCGCTTTGTTATGGGCCGAGACGTCGTCAAAATCGTCCAGGCTCGCAAAGCGCGTATTGGTCATGCCGATCTCCTGGCCCTGATAGATAAACGGCGTGCCCTGCATGAGAAAATACATCGCCGCAATGCAGGTCGCGCTTTCGCGCCAGTGATGTTCGGTATCGCCCCAGCGCGAGACCACGCGCGTCACGTCGTGATTTTCCACATAGAGCGCGTTCCAGCCTTTGCCCTCCAGCGCCTGCTGCCAGGCGGTGAAAATGTTGCGCAGCACGGCGGGCGTCGGGCGCAGTCCCGCCAGCGGCTCCCAGAGCCGGACATGCTCAAACTGAAACACCATATTGAGCCGCCCGCGGTTTTCGCCCACCCACTCTTCCGCGTGGGCGGCGTCCAGCCCGTTCATCTCGCCCACCGTGACGATGTCGTAATGGTTAAAGACGTTACGGCAGATGTCGTCCACATAGTCGAGCAGACCGTCGTAATTAAGGTGCGACACCATCGACGGCGCGTAGGGCAGTTTTTCGGGGTTCGGCACGTCGCTGAGCGTCGGCTCCTTTTTCATATGCGCGATGGCATCGATGCGAAACCCGTCAATGCCCTTATCAAGCCACCAGCGCATCATGTCGTAGACGGCGGCGCGCATCTCATGATTTTCCCAGTTGAGATCGGGCTGACGGCTGCTGAACAGGTGCATGAAATACTGGCCGGTCACGTCATCCCGCTTCCAGGCCGAGCCGCTGAAAATCGATTCCCAGTTATTCGGCTCCGCCCCGTTTTTGCCGTCGCGCCAGATATACCAGTCGCGTTTGGGGTTATCCTTAGAGGAGCGCGATTCAAGAAACCACGGATGTTCGTCGGACGTGTGGTTCACCACCAGGTCCAGGATCAGCCGCATGCCGCGCTGATGCACGCCCTCCAGCAGCCGGTCGAAATCAGCCATCGTGCCAAATTCCGCCATGATCCCCTGATAGTCGCTGATGTCATAACCGTTATCGTCGTTGGGCGACGGGTACATCGGGCAGATCCAGATAAGATCGATACCTAAATCTTTCAGGTAATCGAGCTTTTCGATAATCCCGTTGAGATCGCCAATGCCGTCGCCGTTGCTGTCTTTAAAGCTGCGCGGATAAATCTGGTAGGCCGTTGCCTCTTTCCACCAGCGGCCTTTTACCTGCGTCGGTGCTTCACTCATTACCCCTCCTGATGAATTAACAGCGCAAAAGATTCATAAGGTTGCAGCTCCAGGCTCACAGCCAGCTGGTCACGCGGCGCATAGTTACTGATAAGGCATTCGCCGTGCCACGCCTGCATCGCTTCCGGAATGGGCAACGTAATGGCGTTGCCGAAGAAATTGTTAATCACCAGCAGCGTGTCGCCCTCGTAGCGGCGCACCCATGCAAACACTTCCGGGTGCTCGGCAAAGAGCATCTGATAATCGCCATACACCAGAATCGGATACTGTTTACGCAGCGCCACCAGCTTTTGATAGTGCCAGAGAATGGAATCAGGCTCGGCCAGCGCCTGCGCCACGTTAATCTCGCGGTAATTGGGGTTAACGCCGAGCCACGGCGTGCCGGTGGTAAATCCGCCATTCGGGCTGTCATCCCACTGCATCGGCGTGCGGGCGTTGTCGCGGCCGTTGGCGTAGATACCGGTCATCATCTCGTCATGCGTCAGGCCGCCTGCAATCAGTTCCCGGTAAAAATTGAGGCTCTCGATGTCGCGATACTCTTCAATGGTGGAGTAACGCACGTTGGTCATACCGATCTCCTCGCCCTGATAGATATAGGGCGTGCCGCGCAGGCAGTGGAGCGCGGTGGCGAGCATTTTCGCCGAGACCTCACGAAACTCACCGTCATTACCAAATTTCGACACCGCGCGCGGCAGGTCATGATTACTCCAGAACAGCGAGTTCCAGCCGCGGTCGGCCAGCGCCGTCTGCCACTTATCAATCACCGCCTTAAAGCGCGGCAGCTCGAACGGCCTGCTGCGCCACTTACCGGCTTTTTCATCCCAGGTCTGTTTAATATGTTCAAACTGAAACACCATCGAGAGTTCCCGGCGTTCCGGGTCGCTGTAGAGCAGCGCGTCTTCCGGCGTGGCGCTCCAGGCTTCGCCCACGGTCAGCGAATCGCGCGGGCCGAACGTCGCCTCGTTCATCTGGCGTAGCAGCACGTGCAGGTGCTTGCCGTTCGCCATGATCTGCCGGTCAACCTCTTTGCCGATTAAATCGATAACGTCCATGCGGAAACCGCCGATGCCTTTATCCAGCCAGCGGTTCATCATCGCGTGGATCTCCTCCTGCACGCGCGGGTTTTCCCAGTTGAGATCCGGCTGGCGCACCGAAAACTGGTGCAGATAATATTCGCCGCTCGCCTCGTCATACGCCCAGCCGCTGCCGCCAAAATGCGAGCGGTAATCATTCGGCGGGCCGCCGTCCGGCGCCGGTTTGCGCCAGATATAGAAATCGCGGTACGGGTTATCTTTGCCCTTCTTCGCCTCGATAAACCACGGATGCTCGTCAGAGGTATGGTTCACCACCAGATCCATCAGGATATAGATATCACGCGCCTTCGCTTCCTGGATCAGCTGTTCCATTTCCGCCATCGTGCCGAACTCCGCGGCGATATCGTCGTAGCCGGAGATATCGTAGCCATTGTCGTCCATTGGCGATTTGTAGACCGGCGAGAGCCAGATAAGGTTGATGCCAAGCTGTTGCAGATAGTCGAGCTTGCTGATAATGCCTGCCAGATCGCCCACGCCGTCGCCGTTGGCGTCCATAAAGCTGCGCGGGTAGATCTGATAGACCACCGCGTTGTGCCACCACTTCTTGTCGATTGCTTTCATCACGCTCCCTTAATGCTGGGTTTTCGGGCCGCTTAAGCGCGCAAACGCGTTGCCCGCGCTGTCAAAAAGGTAACAGTGTTCCACTGGCAGTTTCAGCCCCAGATGATGCTCCGGCCGGACTTCCAGCCTCTCAGTATGGCGCATGACCAGCGGTTCTGCGCCATAACCGCCGTTCACATAAACCAGGGTTTCATTGCCCATATGCTCAACGAATAACACTTCGCCCTCCACGTCCGCTTTCGCAAGCGCCATGATCTCCACATGCTCCGGGCGAATGCCAAGCTGCACCGTGTCGCCCTCCTGCCCAGCGGCGGCCTGTACCGGCAGCGTCAGGCGCAGACCGTTTTCCAGCTCCACCTCGCAGGCGTGCTCCATCACGCGGAGCATTTTGCCGGGGATCAGGTTCATTTTCGGCGAGCCGATAAACTGCGCGACAAACACGTTGGCCGGGGTGTCGTAAAGCTCAAGCGGTGTACCGACCTGTTCAATCTGGCCCTGGTTTAACACAACGATGCGGTCGGCGAGCGTCATCGCCTCCACCTGATCGTGGGTCACATACAGAATGGTGGCGTGAATGCGCCTGTGCAGTGCCGCTATCTCCATGCGCATCTGCACGCGCAGCGAGGCGTCGAGGTTAGAGAGCGGTTCGTCGAAGAGAAACAGGCTCGGCTCGCGCACAATCGCGCGGCCTATGGCCACGCGCTGGCGCTGGCCGCCGGAGAGATCTTTCGGGCGGCGATCCAGCAGATGCTCCAGCTGTAAAATCCGCGCGCTTTCGCGCACCCGCTCGTCAATCTCCTTCTCGGGCACCTTCGCCATTTCAAGCGCAAACGCCATATTCTGGTAGACCGTCATATGCGGATAGAGCGCATAGGACTGAAACACCATGCCGATGCCGCGCTCGGATGGCGAATCGTCGTTAACCCGCAGGTCATCGATATACATATCGCCGTCGGTTATCTCCTCAAGCCCCGCCACCAGGCGCAGCAGCGTCGATTTGCCGCAGCCGGATGGGCCAACCACCACCACAAATTCGCCGCTGTTGATCTGTAAATCGAGCGGCTTAATCACTTCGGCATGGGTGCCGTAGCGTTTCTGGACTTTCTCTAAACGAAGTTGCGCCATGATTTACCCCTTAATCGCCCCGCTGGTCAGGCCGCTGACAATGCGTTTCTGGAAGATAAGCACCAGGATAATAATGGGCAGCGTCACCACCACCGACGCGGCCATAATGCTGCCCCACGGCAGCTCGTAGCTCGACGCGCCGCTGAACATGCTGATGGCGACCGGTACGGTGCGTTTGTCGCCGGAAATAATAAACGTCAGCGCGAACATGAATTCATTCCAGGCCCCGATAAACGCCAGCAGCCCGGTGGTCACCAGCGCAGGTGCCAGCACCGGCGCAAAGACGCGGCGAATAATGGTGCCCGTTTTCGCGCCATCAACGATCGCCGCCTCTTCCAGCTCCACCGGGATCGACTTCATAAACGTCGTCAGCACCCAGACGGTGAACGGCAGCGAAAACGTGGTGTAGGAGATAACCAGCGCACCGAGCGAATCGTAAAGCCCGAGAAAGCGCACCAGTTCAAACATGCCCGTCAGCACCGCCACCTGCGGAAACATCGAGACGCAGAGAATGGTAAAGAGCAGTACGCGACGCCCGCGAAACGGCACGCGCGCCAGCGCAAAGGCGGCCGTCACCGACACCAGCAGACACAGCCCCACCGTTACCACCGCCACCAGCACGGAGTTCAGCAAACTGCGGGCGATGCCGTTATCCACCAGCGCCACCACATAGTTATCCCAGTGCCAGCTGTCCGGGAAATAGGCGGGCGTAAACAGCTCCTGGCCCGCGCGCAGCGAGCTGATAATGGCGTAATAGAAAGGAAAAACGCAGAACAGACAGGCCATCAGCGCACCGATATAAATCACCGCTTTATGCCCCATCCTGCGCTGCCAGCGCGTGGTTTTCATCAGCTTTTCTCCTTGTCGTTTAAGCGCGCGACGCGGATAAAGCAGGCCGCGATGCCCGCCACCATCATAAAGACCAGCACCGAGGCCGCGGAGCCCATGCCCATGTCCTGATAAGAGACGATCTGCTCGCGGGCGTAGCCGGAAATCGACATCGTTGCCTCGCTGTTGGAGGTCAGCACGTAGATGAGATCGAAGATACGCATCGAATCCATCACACGGAAAATCAGCGCCACCACCAGCGCGGGCATAATCAGCGGCAGCGTGATGCGCCTAAAGCGCTGCCAGGGGCTGGCACCGTCCACTTTCGCGGCCTCGTAAAGATCTGCCGGAATCAGCTGTAGCGCCGCCAGCAGCATCAGCGCCATAAACGGCGTGGTTTTCCAGACGTCGGCAATCACCACCGCCCACATGGAGAGCGACGGCTCGGCAATCCACGCGAGATGCGACGGCAGGCCGATTTTGCCGAGCAGATCGTTCACCACGCCGTATTGGTCATGGAACATCCAGCCCCACATTTTGGCGCTGACGATCGTCGGGATCGCCCACGGGATGAGAATGGCGGTGCGCACCAGCCCCTGCCCGCGGAATTTCTCGTTCATCAGCAGCGCCAGCAGCATGCCGAGCAGCAGCTCCAGCGCCACCGAGGTGAACGTGAACCAGAGCGTGTTGCCGACCGCCTGCCACCAGAGCGGGTCGCTTAGCACGCCGATGCTCATACCATCCTTGCGCGCAAAGTAGTTCGCGATACCCACCATCTGGTAATCCTGAGGCGCGTCGAGCATGGCGTTGGTGAAGCTAAACCAGATGGTGCGAACCAGCGGCCAGCCCGCCGCCAGCGCCAGCAGGAGCAGCGAGGGCAGCACCAGCCCCCACGCCACGCGCCGACGGCGCTGATGCCAGGAGGCGTTGTGCCGCCGGGGAGACGGCGGCGACGTAAGGCTATCGGATTTCATAGGCGCTCCGTTGAGTATGTTGACGGACACGATGATGTTGCCCTTCCCCCCGACGAGCGAGTCTCGGGGTTAACGCCGCACGGCGGGTGCGCTCCGCTTACCCGCCCTACAAAAACCTGTTTCGAGTTCGTAGGGCGGGTAAGCAAAGCGCACCCGCCATAGGGGCCAGGTTTGTTATTGCCAGGAGGCACCCGCCAGCCACAATGTCATCCAGCGCTTACCGCCAGCCAGCCCCCTTCGCGCGGGTCAAACGCTTTTGCAAATCTTCCGTTGCTTTCTTGCCATCCTCTTTGCCGTTCAGCACGCTAAACGTCACGTTGAAAATAGCGTTCGACACGCGCGGATACTGCGCTTTGGTCACCGTCGCCGGGCGCGGCACCGCCTGGGCGAAAATATCGCGGAACTGCGTCAGCTCCGGCGCAACGGCCAGCACATCTTTGTTCTCATAGAGCGCGACACGAGTCGGCGCATGGCCGAGCATTTTCAGGCGTGTGATTTGCGAATCGTCATCGCTTAAGATTTTCAGCAGCGCGATGGCGGCCTCCGGGTTTTTGGTGTTAGCGTTTATCGACCACTGCCAGCCGCCGAGCGTCGTCGCCTGACGCCCTTCCGGCCCGGCGGGAAGCTGTATCACGCCCACTTTGCCTTTGAGCGGGCTGTCATCGGCCTGTGACAGCTGCCAGACATAGGGCCAGTTGCGCATAAACAGCGCGTCGCCGGTCTGGAACACGGTGCGCGACTCTTCCTCTTTGTAGCCCAGCACGCCCTTCGGCGTAATCTTGCCCATCCAGCCGCGCGCCATATCCAGCGCCTGCGCCGCTTTCGGGTTATTAATGGTCACGTTCCCTTTTTCATCGACAAACGTGCCGCCGCCGTAAGCATCGATCCACTCCAGCGCGTTACAGGTCAGCCCTTCATAAGATTTGCCCTGGAAGATGTACCCCCAGAAGTTTTTATGCCCCGCCTTGCGCTCTTCGGCCTGAATTTTCGTGGCGATGCGCGTCATTTCGTCCCACGTTTTTGGCGGCTGCTCTTTATATTTCTCCAGTAAATCTTTGCGATAGAACAGCACGCCGGTGTCGATATACGACGGCACCGCTTTCAGGCGTCCGTTGACGGTGTTGTTTTTCCATGGGCCGGGGAAAAAGTCTTTTTCCATCCCGCCCATCGCGTCGGTGAGATCGAGCGTCTGCTTATCCAGCAGGCCTATCCAGATGGTGTCGGACTGAAACACATCCACTGCTTTTTCATCTTTAGCGGCGAAGAGTTGTTGCAGTAGCGCCAGCTTTTCATCGGAGGCCGCCGGGAACTCGATAAACTCCAGCTGATTGCCGGTCTGCTTCTCGAAGCGTTCTTTGATGTACTGGCAATACTGTTTGCCACCGGGCGACACGGGGCACTCCATGCGCAGAGTATCGGCAAACGCCAGTGAGCTTGCGCCCGCCAGCGCGACGGTCAGAAAAGTGAAGGTGAGCTTTTTCATGATGTCCTCTTATGCACTGAACAGGGTGCGGAGGCGTTGCGCCGCCGCCCACAGCGCGATGTACGGCAAATCATCACGATCCTAAGCTAGTTAACGTTATGGAATAGCGGCAACTTTGCGGCGACTTCACAACAAAAAAGCTGGATATCGCCAACAAATCTGGTGATTTTGTGAAAAAAACGCATCGGAAAATTTGACAGATCCGCGAGGCGATATATGCAACCGCAAGCGAGAAGCCCGCGTCGCGCGGGAGTTTGACGGTGATCTCAAAATGTTAATAAATATGACAGACCCTGTTTACAAGCCGCCACATGTTATCGGTATCATGTTACCGGTATCAGTGAGAAAACCGCCGACCAGGCTACGGTTTCACTGTACCCATGTTGAGGATAATAACGATGACAGAAACCACTTTCGCTTATAGCGCCGGTACGCTGCTTGGCATTGCTGCCGGTGCCGTCGTACTGCTGCTGGTACTTATCATGCGCTTTAAAGTGCATGCTTTTCTTGCGCTTACCCTGGTCAGTATCGTGGTGGCGCTGTTGACCAAAGTGCCGTTTGATAAAGTCGTGCCTACGCTGTTGACCGGTTTTGGCAGTACGCTTGCGGGCGTTGCGCTGCTGGTGGGCATCGGCGCGATGATTGGTCGTCTGCTGGAAGTGTCCGGCGGCGCGAAAGTGCTGGCCGATACGCTGATTAACAAATTCGGTGAACACCGCGCGCCCTTCGCGCTCGGCGTCGCCTCGCTGCTGTTTGGCTTCCCTATCTTCTTTGACGCGGGTCTTGTCGTCATGCTGCCGATTATCTTCAGCGTGGCGAAACGCTTTGGCGGCTCGACGCTGAAATACGCCTTCCCGGCGGCGGGCGCGTTTGCGGCCATGCATGCGCTGGTGCCGCCGCATCCGGGCCCGGTTGCCGCGAGCGAACTGCTGGGGGCCAATATCGGCCTGCTGGTGATCGTCGGTCTGATTATCGCGATCCCGACCTGGTATTTTGGCGGCTATCTGTATGGTCAGTACGCCGGTAAAAAATTCGACATTAAGCTGCCCTCTTCTTTCCTTGGCGAAGTGGACGCCGATCCGACGCACCGCCCGCCGTCATTCGGCATGGTGATCACCATCCTGCTGCTGCCGCTGCTGCTGATTTTCCTTGATACCGGCCTCAATACCGCCAAAGTGCTGGGCTGGGTCAGTGCCGATAACAGCGTGGCGAACTTCCTGCGTATGCTCGGCAAAACCCCGGTCGCGCTGCTGATTACCGTCTTTTTCGCGCTGATGGTGTTCAGCCGCAACCACAGCCGCCAGCATCTGGAGAAAATTTGCGACGGCGCGCTTGGCCCTATCTGCGGCATCATTCTGGTGACCGGCGCAGGCGGCATGTTCGGCGGCGTGCTGCGCGCCAGCGGCATCGGCGACGCGCTGGCGGGCGTGCTCTCAGACACCGGCATGCCGGTGATTCTCGCGGCGTTTGTTATCTCCACCGCGCTGCGCGTGGCGCAGGGCTCGGCGACGGTCGCGCTGACGACCACCGCCGCGCTGGTCGCGCCGATGGTGCAGGCGACGCCGGGCTTAAGCCAGTTTGACCTTTGCTTTATTGTTATCGCCATCGCGGGCGGCGCGACGGTGCTCTCACACGTCAACGACTCCGGTTTCTGGCTGGTAGGCCGTTTCCTTGAAATGGACGAGAAAACCACGCTGAAAACCTGGACCGTGATGGAAACCCTGCTGGGCACCATCGCCTTCCTGCTGGCAGCCGTGGGGAGCATTCTGCTTTAAGCCCCGTTTCGTGAGCTGGCTCACTTCAAACGGCGCGCAAGGCTGAGTATCATCCCCTGACGCGGACCCTCATCGTTTTGACGGTGAGGGTTTTTCTTTGGACGCTTGTTAGCGGCGAAACGCCGCATGATTCAATGACATGGAGTAAGAAATGTCCCGACCTGCCCTTATCATCAACGAACTCGATGCTGAACGTCTCGACAGCCTGCTGGAGCAGCCGGCGTTCGCGCGTCTGCCGGTGGCTGACGCGCTGAACGATGAGCTGGATCGCGCCCGGATGGTTAGCCCGCAGGCGATGCCGGAAGATGTGGTGACAATGAACAGCCGGGTGAAATTCCGCGATCTGGCGAGCGGCGAAACTTACGAGCGCCTGCTGGTCTATCCGCAAAACGCGGGCAGCAGCCCGGAAGCGCTGTCAGTCATGGCACCGGTGGGCGCGGCGCTGCTTGGCCTGCGCGTGGGCGATGCCATTCGCTGGCCGCTGCCGGACGGCAGCGAAACGCATATCGAAGTGCTTGAGTTGCTCTACCAGCCGGAGGCGGCGGGCGAATACCGCCTTTAACCGCCTGTCTGCGGCAAAAAATAAGAGGATGCCAGGGCATCCTCTTTCTGTTTTTAGTTGCTGAAAATTACGGCTGCAACGGCTGTAACGGCGCGTTCATCAGCGCGGTGACTTTCTCCCGCGCGGCTTCAGGCGTCGCGGCACCCGGCACCAGAATCACCTTGCGGCACTCCTCTTCGCGCTTCTCGAAAATCTTGTAGCCGCGCGCGGCATCTTCCAGCGGCAGATAGTGCGTGACTATCTCTTCCGGCGTCAGCAAACCCTGCTCAATAAGCGGCAGCAGCTCCGGCAGGAACGCATGCACGTGCGTCTGGCCCATCTTAAAGCTGATGCCTTTATCAAACGCATCGCCAAAGAGGAAACCGTGAATAAAGCCCGCGTAGACGCCCGGCACGCTCACCACGCCACCGCGACGCACCGCCGCGATGCACTGGCGCAGCGCTTTGCCGCTGCTGCCTTCGATTTTAAGATTCGACAGCACGGTTTCCGTCAGGCTGCCTTTGGCCTCAAAACCGACCGCATCGATAACGGCGTCGACGCCGCGGTTGCCCGGCGTGTTTTCGATAATAAACGCCGCCGGATCGTCGTTTTCATCAAAGTTGATCGGGATAACCCCATAACGCTCTTTCGCAAACGCGAGACGATAATCGTTGTGGTCGACCATAAAGATCTGTTCTGCGCCGAGCAGTCGTGCGCAGGCGGCGCTGAGCAGCCCCACCGGGCCTGCGCCGTAAATCGCTACCTGAGAGCCTTTCTGTACCTGGCCGTTTTTCACCGCCTGCCACGCCGTCGGCAGGATATCGGAGAGGAACAGCGCTTTATCATCAGAAAGCACCGGCGGCACTTTAAACGGCCCGACATTGCCCTTCGGCACGCGTACATACTCTGCCTGGCCGCCCGGAATGCCGCCATAGAGATGGCTGTAGCCGAACAGCGCCGCGGGGGCCGGGATCTGCTTTTTATTCAGCGCCGCACCGGTGCCTTTATTGGTGTTTTCGCAGGCGGAATATTGCTGAAGTTTGCAGAAAAAGCAGTCGCCGCAGGCGATAACGAACGGGATCACCACGCGGTCGCCTTTACGGATATCCTTCACCGCGCTGCCGGTTTCCACCACTTCCCCCATAAACTCATGGCCGAAAATATCGCCGTGATGAACCTGCGGAATTTTGCCGCGATAGAGGTGTAAATCGGAGCCGCAAATCGCGGTCGCGGTGACGCGCAGAATAATATCGTCCTGCGCCTCGATAATCGGATCCGGAACATTTTCGACCTTAACGTTATGCGGCCCGTGGTAGGTTAACGCCTTCATTACGACCTCCTGGCAGTCGGTAAAAAGAGACAGGTTCCAGTGCGAAAGTTCATCTGGTCTACACCAAGGGTAGTCGGGATGGGCCGCGAGCCGCCGGATCCGCCGCCTGCGCTGCGGCTTTGAGAGTTTTCCTGGCGAAAGCGGCTGCGTAAAAAAACACAAATTTGTCGGATGTATAAAAGTATCCCTGACAAAAACAGGGTTTAATAAGCACGTTGATAACCGCTAAAGGAGGAGTGACGATGTACAACACCATTCTGATGCCTGTAGATGTGTTTGAAATGGAGCTGAGCGACAAGGCGATCCGCCACGCGGAGTTTCTGGCGCAGGAGGAGGGAATTATTCATCTGCTGCATGTGTTGCCAGGATCTGCCAACCTGAGCCTGCACCGCTTCGCCGCCGATATCCGCCGTTTTGAAGAACATTTAGAGGCCGAGGCGAATCAGCGCCTGCAAACCCTGAAGCAGCATTTCACCCTGCCGGAATCGCGCCTGCGCAGTCACGTTCGTTTTGGCAGCGTGCGAGATGAAGTTAACGCGATGGCCAAAGAGTTACACGCCGACGTGGTGGTGATTGGTTCGCGCGATCCGTCGATCACCACGCACCTGTTAGGCTCGAACGCGTCAAGCGTGGTGCGCCACGCGCATGTGCCGGTGTTTGTGGTGCGTTAAGTTTTGGGGAGTATTGGCGGGTGCGCTGGCGCTTACCCGCCCTACAAGGCTGGCAACGATGATGCTGAATCTCGGGTCGGCGGGTGCGCTGCGCTTCCCCGCCCTACCTCTATCTGTGACGTTAAACGTAGGGCGGGTAAGCAACGCGCACCCGCCAGTTACAACAGATCATCCACCCAATCCACCAATAAAAAAGCCGCCCCTGAGGGCGGCTTTTACGCAGGTATCTTACTTTCTTCTTATGCGGTTTTGGTACGAATCAGATAATCAAACGCGCTCAGGGAGGCTTTGGCGCCTTCACCGGTGGCGATAATGATCTGTTTGTACGGCACGGTGGTGCAGTCGCCCGCGGCGAATACGCCTTTCACGCTGGTCTCGCATTTGGCGTCGATGATAATCTCGCCCATGCGGTTACGCTCGACAGCGCCTTCAAGCCAGGTCGTGTTCGGCAGCAGACCGATCTGAACGAAAATCCCCGCCACTTCCAGGTGCTTCACCGAGCCCGTTACGCGATCCTGATAATCAAGACCGGTCAGCTTCGTGCCGTCGCCTTTCACTTCGGTGGTCATCGCGTTCAGGATGATGTCGACGTTTTTCAGGCTACGCAGTTTATCCTGCAGCACCTGGTCCGCTTTCATTTCTGGCGCGAATTCCAGCAGCGTTACGTGCTCAACGATCCCCGCGAGGTCGATAGCCGCTTCCACGCCGGAGTTACCGCCGCCGATAACCGCGACGCGTTTGCCTTTAAACAGCGGACCGTCACAGTGCGGGCAGTAGGTCACGCCTTTGGTGCGATACTGATCTTCACCCGGTACGCCCATGTTGCGCCATTTCGCGCCGGTCGCCACGATCACGCTGCGCGCTTTCAGCACTGCACCGGATGCGGTTTCAATCTGATGCAGACCGCCTTCGCTCGCCGCCGGAATCAGCTTCGTTGCGCTTTGAGTATCGATAACGTCAACATCGTAATCATCCACGTGCGCCTTCAGCGCGCCTGCCAGTTTCTGGCCTTCGGTTTTCGGCACAGAGATGTAGTTTTCGATATCAACGGTGTCCAGCACCTGACCACCGAAACGCTCGCCCATCAGGCCGGTACGGATGCCTTTACGTGCGGAGTAAATCGCCGCCGCCGCGCCCGCCGGGCCGGAGCCGACAATCAGTACATCGTAAGCGTCGCGCTGGTTCAGCTCTTCCGCCGCGCGTTTTTCCGCGCCGGTATCCACTTTCGCGACGATTTCGGCAAGGGTCATACGGCCAGAACCAAATTCCACACCGTTCATGAAGACCGCCGGCACGCCCATCACGTTGCGCTCGGTGATTTCATTCTGGAACACCGCACCGTCAATCGCCGTGTGTTTGATGCGCGGGTTCAGCACGGCCATCAGGTTCAGCGCCTGTACCACGTCCGGGCAGTTGTGGCAGGAGAGCGAGTAGTAGGTTTCAAATTCGAAATCGCCGTCCAGGTCGCGGATCTGCTCAAGCAGAGCCTGCGCTTCTTTCGACGGATGACCGCCGGTCCACAGCAGCGCCAGCACCAGCGACGTAAATTCGTGACCCAGCGGCGAGCCTGCAAAGCGCGGCCCCTGCGTGGAACCCGGGTTGGTAATCAAAAATGAAGGTTTGCGCGCCGCGAGCGTGTTGTCTTCCCTGAAGGAGACTTTGTCAGACAGCTCGGCGATTTCCAGCAGCAGTTCTTTAATCTCCGCCGATTTCGCGCTGTCATCCAGCGTGGCCACTAACTCAACAGGCTTTGTCAGACGCTCAAGATACGCCTTGAGCTGGGTTTTCATGTTTGTGTCGAGCATAATTTTCTCCTGAGCTTACGCTTCCTCATTTAAGCCGCCTCAGTGCAGCGTCGCCGCGATGCAACTTAAATGAGAGTGCGTAATAGCGTTTTCAAAAAAACGGGTGCAAGACTGCACCCGTGATAATGCCTTTTTCCGAGTATTTCGCGTTACAGGAAGGCGGCAAGCTTACGAATCCCCGGGAGCTTACCTCAGTAAGTGACCGGGGTGAGTAAGCGCAGCCAACGCACCTGTGGCGTGAAAGACGACAGAAAAATTAGATTTTGCCAACCAGGTCCAGAGACGGAGCCAGAGTCGCTTCGCCTTCTTTCCATTTAGCCGGGCACACTTCGCCTGGGTGAGAAGCTACATACTGAGCCGCTTTGATTTTACGCAGCAGGTCAGACGCGTCACGGCCGATACCTTCAGCAGTGATTTCGATAGCCTGGATAACACCCTGCGGGTCAACGATGAAGGTACCACGGTCAGCCAGACCTTCGTCTTCACGCATGATTTCGAAGTTACGGGTCAGAGCACCGGTCGGGTCGCCGATCATCGCGTATTTGATTTTCGCGATGGTGTCGGAGCTGCTGTGCCACGCTTTGTGGGTGAAGTGGGTATCAGTAGAAACGGAGTAAACGTCTACGCCCAGTTTCTGCAGCTCTTCGTAGTGGTCAGCCACGTCGCCCAGTTCGGTCGGGCATACGAAGGTAAAGTCAGCAGGATAGAAGAAGAATACGCTCCAGCGGCCTTCCGTGTTTTTCTCGGTAACTTCGATGAACTCACCGTTTTTGAACGCCATGTTTTTGAAAGGTTTGATTTTGGTATTAATCAAGGACATCTATACTTCCTCCGTGTTTTCGATGGGATGTAAGGTATCGAATTTTCGTAACCCAGGCCAATGCGTTTGCGTTATCAAATCAATAAGCAATAGCTAACAACTGATCCGGGCCAACCTTAGTGAACGTTTCTCGCCGTCTCGCGAAAAAATAAAAAAGCCACCTCAACGGGCGGCCTGAGCGCTGAGATACCCGCAGGCCACAGCAGAGCCAGCGTGCTGGCGAAAGCGTTGCGCGCGGTGTTTTGCGACGCAGACGTACCTTCGATTAGAACACTCCCCTGCCTAAAGGGCAACGCACGTGAAGATTATTCGCACCTATGGCTGTGATAGGGAGCGCTTTGCAAAATTCACCGCCTCTCTGATGTGTGAGGCTGCGCCATTTTTTCGGATTATGCCCCGTCTCGCCTGCGCAAAAACATATTCCTTATCTATCATTTACTGAGAACAGATAAACCATAAAAATCCCCTTTTCGTCTCGTTGCGAGGCTGTCATGGCAAATTTGCAGGATTTGAAAAAGTTTGACCTCAATCTTCTGGTGATTTTCGAGTGCATTTATTTGTATCGCAGCGTCAGCAAGGCGGCGGAAGCCCTGTTCCTGACGCCTTCCGCGATAAGCCAGTCGTTACAGCGGCTGCGCAACCAGCTCAATGACCCGCTCTTCGTGCGCTCCGGCAAAGGCATTACGCCGACAACCGTAGGCACTAATCTGCATCACTATCTGGAAGACAACCTGAACCAGCTTGAGCAGACCATTAACATCATGCAGGGCGCGCCGCTGCGCAAAAACTTCGTGCTCTACTGCCCGCCCGCTCTCGCCGCCGATCATCTGCCGGCGTTAGTCAGCGCGTTTCGCGAGCATTACGATTTTGAACTGGAGCATTACGACACCACGCTTGCCAGCGAGACCGTGGAAGATCTGCTGGCCTATCGCAAAGCGGATCTGATTATCGGTATGGCACCGGTTGCCAGTCACTCGCTGATTTGCAAACACTGCTTTAGCGAAGAGACCGTGCTGGTATGCAGTGAAAACCATCCGCGGCTTGGCGAGCACGCCGATGAAGCCGCGCTCGCCCAGGAGAAATTCACGCTGTTTAACGGCACAGCGGAAGGCCAGAAACAGTTTCACGTGAAGTCGGCGGAGCTTTTCGGCGAGCGGCAGATAGCCTTTACCAGTAACTCGATCTCCTCGATTATGGCGGTGATTGGCAGCACCGATTTTGTTGGCATTCTGCCTGCCCCCGTGCTGCGCCGTTATCGTCAGCTCTTTGGACTACGCCCCGTCAAGCTGAACTTCAGCCTGCCGCAGTATGATTACTACCTTATTTATAACCGCTCATCGTTAACGAATGCGTCGTTCGTAAGCTTTGTGTCGCTCATCGAACAGCACTTCCTGCGCGATGTGCCACAGGCGCAGAGCCGCAGCACGGCTTCCCCCGATCAGCCCACCTTATAACCGCGCCAGACGCTCCGCGGCGGCGAGCAGCGTCGCCTCCTGCTTGGCGAAGCAGAGGCGAATCAGCTTGTGCGGAAACGGCGCGTCGCAAAATACCGACAACGGAATAGCCGCGACGCCCGCCTCCGTGGTCAGCCATTCGCAGAAACTCACGTCATCCAGCGTTGAGATAGCGCTGTAATCCGCCAGCAGAAAATAGGTGCCTTCACAGGGCAGGATTTTAAAGCGGCTGTCACCGAGCGCCTGGATAAAGCGATCGCGGCGCGCGCGGTAAAACTCCGGCAAATCGAGATAGTGCGCAGGCTCGGCGCGCAGCATATCCGCCAGCGCCAGCTGCGCAGGCGTGTTGACGGAGAACGTCAGATACTGATGCACTTTGCGCAGTTCCGCGCTGAGCGCGGCGGGTGCCACGCAGTAGCCCACTTTCCAGCCGGTCATGTGATAGGTCTTGCCGAATGACGACACCGCAATTGCCCGCTCGCGCAGCTGCGGATGCGCCAGCACGCTGGCGTGGCCTTCTTTGGCAAAGCAGATGTGCTCATAGACTTCATCACTCAACACGTAAATTTCACGCTCCGCGATAGCCGCCCACAGCGCGGCGAAATCCGCGCTACGCCAGACGGTGGCGGACGGGTTATGCGGCGTGTTGAGGATAACCAGCCGGGTGCGCTCAGAGAGCAGCGCGGCGAATTGCGCCCAGTCCACGCGAAAATGCGGCGGCGTCAGCGCGATGCGCTTGAGCACGCCGCCGGACAGCGCCACCGCGGGCGCGTAACTGTCGTAGCTCGGGTCGAAGCAGATGACTTCATCGCCGGGGCGCACCAGCGCGGTAATGGCCGCATAGAGCGCCTCGGTGGCCCCCGCCGTGACGGTAATATCGCTGTTGGCATCCGGACGGTGGCCGTAGAGCGCCTCGGTTTTATCGGCGATCGCCTCGCGCAGCGCCTGCACACCGGTCATGGGCGCGTACTGGTTTGCGCCCGCCGCCACGTGGTGCGCCAGTCGCTCCTGTAAATAGCGCGGGCCGTCGAAATCCGGGAATCCTTGCGACAGGTTAATCGCCTGATGCTGCTGCGCCAGCGCGCTCATGCGGGTAAAAATGGTCGTGCCCAGCGCGGGCAATTTGCTTTCTGGCGTCAACGGGGTTTGGCTCATAACGGCTGATCCTTTCGCGCGGTGTCGTGTTGTTTTGATGTTATCTGTCTGTTGCCGACACTATAACACGATGCTACTCTCTGGCAATCAAGACGCTTAGACGTCTAAACGCTAACGATATGCCTGCGGGGATGCGATGAGTAAAGAGAGCCAACTGGAAGCGCTGGTGGCCGCCTGTCACTGGGTTGGCGCGAAGGGCTGGGCACCTGCCACCGGCGGCAATATGTCGCTGCGCGAAGACGCGCGCTGGTGCTGGCTAAGCGAATCGGGCAAGGATAAAGGCAGCCTCACGACAGACGATTTTCTGCAGGTGGAAATTGCCACTAACCTCGCGCCGTCCGGCCGTAAGCCCTCCGCCGAAACCGGCCTGCATACTCTGATTTATCGCCTGTTCCCGGAGGCGAACTGCGTGCTGCACGTGCATACCGTTAACGCGACGGTGCTGTCACGCGTGGAGAAAAGCGACGCGCTGCATTTGTCCGGCTACGAGATGCAGAAATCACTGGCAGGACAAATAACGCATCTTGATGATGTGCCTGTTGCCATTTTCGATAACGATCAGGATATTGATGCTCTGGCGGAGCGCATTGCGCGTCACCACCGCCAGTTCCCGCTGCGCTACGGATTTCTGCTGCGCGGCCACGGGCTGACCTGCTGGGGGAGCGATGTCGCCGTCGCGCGTCGCCATCTGGAGGGGCTCGAATTTCTGTTTGAATGTGAAATGCAGCGACGCCTGCTGGAGAGAGCATGATCCGCGCCATAGTTACCGATATTGAAGGCACCACGACCGATATCCGCTTCGTTCATAACGTCCTTTTCCCCTATGCGCGCGAGCGTCTGGAGCGCTTTATCCGCTCGGGCGAACAGCGCGAGCCGGTGAATCTACTGCTTAACGAGCTGCGCGGTGAGATCCACGCGCCCGCCGCGTCGGTGGATCAGCTGATTGAAACGCTCTTCAAATTTATGGATGAAGACCGCAAATCCCCCGCGCTGAAATCGATTCAGGGCTATATCTGGCGCGAAGGCTACGTGAACGGCGATTTCACCGGCCATCTCTACCCCGATGTCGTACCCGCGCTGCGCCGCTGGAGCGCTCAGGATATCGATATTTACATCTACTCCTCCGGCTCCGTACCGGCGCAGAAGCTGCTCTTTAGCCACAGCGATGAGGGCGACGTCACGGAGCTTCTGAGCGGCTTTTTCGATACGCACGTCGGCGCCAAACGCCAGGTGTCGTCGTACCGCAATATCTCGATGAAAACCGGCGTGCCGGTGCATCAGATGCTGTTTCTCTCAGACATCCGCGAAGAGCTGGACGCGGCGCGTGAAGCGGGCTGGAAAACTGTCCAGCTCATCCGCGGCGAGCCCGATACGCAAAGCACCCACCGCCAGGTGTCCAGTTTTGATGACATTCACCCGGAGCAGATCCCCACATGAGCGCATTGACGATTTTTGCCGATAACGGTGCCAGCGAACCGCTGTGGCAGAGCACCGACGCCGACGCTATCCGCGAACAGCTTAACGCGCAGGGCGTGCGTTTCGAACGCTGGCAGGCCGACCGCGATCTGGGCGATGACCCGACGCCGGAGGCGGTGTTGACCGCCTATCAGCACGCGATTGACCTGCTGGTGGCGGAAAAAGGCTACCAGAGCTGGGATGTCATCAGCATGCGCGCCGATAACCCGCAGAAAGAGGCCCTGCGCGACAAATTTCTCAATGAGCATACCCACGGCGAAGATGAAGTGCGGTTTTTCGTGGAAGGTGCCGGGCTGTTCTGTCTGCACATCGGCGACAAGGTGTATCAGGTGCTGTGCGAGAAGAATGATTTGATTTCGGTGCCCGCCGGGACGCCGCACTGGTTCGATATGGGCTCGCAGCCGCATTTCACGGCGATCCGCATTTTCGATAACCCGGAAGGCTGGATTGCGAATTTCACCGGCAGCCCGATAGCCGAAGCGTACCCGCGTCTGGCGTAGCGCATATATGGCGGGTGCGCGTGTGAGGTAACGTGGCGGGTGCGCTTCGCTTACCCGCCCTACATCCCTTCAGGCACCGGTCTTCGTCGTTTGTAGGGTGGGTAAGCGAAGCGCACCCACCTTTCAGCGGCATTCACAACATGTACGTAGGGTGGGTAAGCGAAGCGCACCCACCTTTCAGCGGCATTCACAACATGTGCGTAGGGTGGGTAAGCGAAGCGCACCCACCGATGTACCCACCCAATTACACAAAACCTACCCGAGAATCTCCCGCAACACCGGGCCAATCACCTCGAACGCCTGCGGGGCGATAATTTCCACATGCGCGCAATCGACACTGTACACATCAAGCGCCCGCGTCCACGGTGCCCACGCCTCGTAAGGGTTAAGACCCGGCGTTACGGTGCGTTCGGCGACAAACAGCGTCGCGTCACCTTCAAAACGCGGGCTGCGCGCGGTAGAAAGCAGCCGCACCGCGTCGGCGTAATTGCCTTCGGTGGTTTCAAAAAGCCTCGTCGACCCCTGCCCCTGCTGCGCGCTCACAAACGCCGCCCGCTCGCGCTCAATCTCCGCCAGCACTTCCGGGTCGAGCTCGTGCCCGCCCTTCTCCTGCCAGTTTTGCGTTTCCGGCGGCCAGGTGTCGAGCAACCCGAGGAACGCCACTTCCTCGCCCGCCGCCTGTAAACGTGCGGCGACGCCATGCGCGATTGTCCCGCCGAGCGAATAGCCAAACAGCCAGTACGGCCCGTGCGGCTGCTGCTCGCGAAGCGTCGCATAGTGGCGGTCGCACAGTTCATCTACCGAGGCGCACTGTTGCATCGGCCCATCCGGGCGCGGCGACTGAATGCCCGTTATCGCCCAGCGCGGTGACAACCAGCGTTGCAGAACGCTGAACTGCCAGGCGAAGCCCGACGCCGGATGAAAGCAGAACAGCGTCGGCCCGCGGCCTTCACGCAGCGGCAGAATGGCGTCAAAGCCCGCCTGTTCCGCCTGCGCCTCACTTTGTACGGCCTCAACGGCCGCCGCGAGCTTCTCCACCGTCGACGCCACCATCACCTGCCCGACCGTAACAGGACGTTCCAGCTCACGCGTGAGCCTTGCCGCCAGACGCATCGCCAGCAGTGAATGGCCGCCAAGCGCAAAGAAATCTGCCTGCGCGTCGGTCACTTCAACGCCCAGGAGTTCAGAAAACGCACGGGCAATGGTGGTTTCCATGCCCGGCGCGACCACCCTGCCCGGCTCGCGCGCCGCAAGCTGCGGCAACGGCAGCGCTTTGCGATCCAGCTTGCCGTTGGCGCTGAGCGGCAGCGCAGACAACTGAACAAGCGTCACCGGCACCATATGCGCGGGGAGCAATGCGCTTAAGCGCGCGCGCAGTGCGGCCACATCCAGCGTCCCGCCGGAGGCGGAAACCAGATAACCCACCAGCTGGCGCGCATCGCCGCCCGTTTCGGCATGGCTATTCAGCACGCAGGCGTGGGTCACCGCCTGCGCCACATCCGGCAGGCGCTGCATCACGCGGTCTATCTCGCCAGGCTCAATGCGCTGGCCGCGGATTTTCAGCTGATCGTCGCTGCGCCCGAGATATTCCACCGCGCCGTCCGGCAGCCAGCGCGCCACGTCGCCGGTGCGGTACATCCGCTCGCCGGGTACAAACGGATCGGCGATAAAGCGGCTGGCGGTCAGATCCGGGCGGCCAAGATAGCCCTGAGCCAGCTGAACGCCCGTGAGATAGAGATCGCCCGCCATGCCCGGCGGCACCGGACGCATCCGGCCATCGAGAATGCGCAGGCCGGTATTCCAGACCGGGAAACCAATCGGCACGCTGGCCCCCTTCACCTGCGAAAGCGCCGCGCCGAAAGCCGGATACCAGCTCACGTCCACCGCCGCCTCCGTCGGACCGTAGAGGTTATGCAGCGGCACGGCGGTGAGCCGCTCCCAGTCGCGGCACAGTTCAGTCGGCAGCGCTTCGCCGCTACAGAACACCTGGCGCAGCGACGCGCAGGCGCCGATCGCCGCTTCAGAGGTGAGCGCGCCGACAAACGCCGCCAGCATCGACGGCACAAAATGCGTCGTCGTCACCCGCCAGCGCGCGAAGAGCGCCTGAAGCGCCTGCGGATCGCGGTGCGCCTGCGGCGGGGCCATCACCAGCCGCGCGCCGACGATAAGCGGCCAGAAAAACTCCCACACCGACACATCAAAACTGCACGGCGTTTTTTGCAGCACCACGTCATCCGCGCCGAGCGGATACTGGCTTTGCATCCACAGCAGCCGGTTAACGATAGCGGTCTGACCGACCATGACGCCCTTCGGCCGCCCGGTGGAGCCGGAGGTGAAAATCACATAGGCGGTGTGCGACGGGCGCGAGCGCAAAAGCGGCTGCGGATCGCTTGCCGACAGCGGCGCGTCGTAGCAGAACACAGGCAGGCTCGGGAGATGCGCGAAACGCCCCTGCTCTGACGCGGCGGTAATCAGCAGCGCCGGGCGGGCGTCCTCCAGCATCATTTGCAGGCGATCGTCCGGGTAGCCCGTATCGAGCGGCAGCCAGGCCGCGCCCACTTCCACAATGGCCTGCAGCGCCAGCGAGAGAAACACCGAGCGCGGCAGCGCGACGGCCACGATATCACCCGGCTTAACACCGCGACGCACCAGCTCCGCCGCAAGCGTAAGCACTTGCTCACGCATTTCACGATAGGTAAAGGCATAGCGCGCATCCGCAAGCGCCGGGGCCTGCGGCGTCGCCTGTGCCTGTTTCGCCAGCAGGCTGCTGAGCGTCTCCTGCGGCAGTGGCACAGCGGTCTGGTTCACACGCTCAATCAGTGCGTAGTCGTTATCATCCAGCAGATCCGCCTGCGCGCAGGCAAGCTCAGGTTCAGCGGCAAATTGTGTGAGCAGATGCGGCAGACGGGCGAGATGGCGCTCAATCTGCGCGGCGTCATAGCGCTGCTGATTCGCGAGCAGTTCCAGCGTCACATCGCCCTGTTCGTCGATATAGAGCGCGATTTCGAGATCTTTCACCGGCCCCGAGGCGAGCTGGTGGGTTATCCCCTCCACGCCATCGAAATCGAGCCGGTAATCAAACATTTTCAGGTTCAGCACCGGGCCATAGAGCGGCGTCTGCTGCGCCACTCTGCCCGCGTCGCGCAGCACCTGCTCGGCGTCATAGCGCTGATGACGGCGCAGCGTTTTGAGCGTCTTCGCAAAGGCGGCGGCGAACTGCGCCAGCGTCTGTCCTGGCTCAATGCGCACCGGGCAAGGCAGCACGTTCAGCACCGGGCCGGTGGCGCACAGCGCGGCCGAGCCGATGCGGCGCATAAAGATGAAACCGGCGCTGTAGGCGTCACGCCCGCTCAGGCGGCCAAGCCAGAGCGCCACCAGCGCCAGCGCCACGTCCGGCGCGGTCAGCCCGCCGCTGTTCGCCATAAGCGCAGCGAAATGCGCATCATCAAAGCGCAGCGAACGGCGAATCAGCGAGGTGGTGGAAGATTGCCCGGTAAGCGGCTGGTCAGAGAGCGTCGTCGGCGGCGGCAGTTCGCGCACCTGCTGCGCCCAGAAGGCGGCGTCGCGTGCGCAGGCGTCTGACGCCTGATAGCGCGCGTATTCATCAACCACCTCGTTAAACGGGACAAACGGCGAGGCGTCAGGCTGTTCGCCCCGGCGCAGGCTGCCGTAAATATCGGCGATACGACGGGTAATGGCCGTAAAACTGAAACCATCCACCACCAGATGATGATAACGCTGATACCAGAACCAGCGCGTCTCGCCGACACGCAGCAGCGCATGGTGCACCGGCGGTTTGCCACGGGTGACGCGCAGATCCTGCTCCAGATCGGCGTGCATCAGGCGCTGCGCGGTGGTCTGCGGGCAGACCTCGCGGCGCAGATCGATGATTTCAGGCGTGGCAAAGGTGAGCGACGCGTCAAACCGCTGCGTGACGATACCGTCGCGCTCCTCAAAACGCATTCGCAGCGTGTCGGCTTCCATCATGCCCGCCACGATGGCGCGCGCCAGCAGCGGCGCGTCAACCGTGCCGTTCAGCTCGACGAAATGCGCCACACTCCAGGCGTTGGCCTGGCGGGAGAGTTTTTCAGCCATCCAGATACCCGGCTGCGCCGCCACCAGCGGCAGCGCGGCGGTGGCCTGCTCCACAGGGGAAAGAGTTATATCCGTCACATTAACCTCGGGTCTCGTTGCGGTGGGCGAAATCGGCAGGCTGCAGCGCCTGACCGTGCTCATTAAGCCACGCCTCACACCTCTCCGGAGGCTGTGGCGCGGCCACCACACGCCAGCCCGGCGGCAGCGCGCACGGCTCCGGCCAGAGGCTTATCTGTTTTTCGTGATTTTCGAGCAGCCAGAAACGGCCCTGCGGATTATCGAAGGGATTGCTGAATTCCATACGTCACTCCTGTCCTGAAAAAGGCGTCGGGGCGGGTGTAGCGGCCCAGAGTGCGGCGAGACCGTCGGTCAGGCCGCCGCGCCAGCAAAGCGCGTCGTGGCCGCCCTCCACCTGACGCCAGAAAAGCGGCGGCTGTGTGCGTTGCAGTAAAGAGACCAGGCGCTGATTCGCCTGCAAAATGAGCGGCTCATGAAGGCCCGCTTCAAGATAAATGCGCAACCCGCGCGGATCGAAGCGGCCTGCGGCCAGCTCTTCAACCAGCCAGCCGCCCTCACCGCTCGCCTCGCGCGTTGGCCACCAGAAAGAGCCGGACTGGCTCAGTACGCAACCGAAGCGCGCCGGCCAGCGCAGCCCCGCATAGAGCGCGGCGAGCCCGCCGAAGCTCTGCCCGGCAATCACGGTGGTGTCCGGCGCGTCACGCCATCTCGTGTAATGACGCGCCTGCGGCAGTAATTCCTCCCACAGCGCCTCCCAGAAGGCGGCGTTGCAGGGGAGTTCCCGGCTGCGGTGTGCCGTATCAATCACATCCACCAGCAGATAAACAGCAGGCGGCAGAACGCCGCGATCGGTGAGCGACTGCAGCGCGGGCCACACCGGCTGGCTGTGCGCCCAGAACTGACCGTCCAGCAAAATAGCGAGCGGGCGCGTCAGGGGCGCGTCATCACCGCCGGTAGTAAAGAGCCACACGCGACGCGCGTTGCCGAGCCGCTCGCTGTGCCAGAGAAATTCCTGCGCGGGCGTGTACGCCACGTCTTTTTCTTCCCAGCCTGGCTGAGCGGGCGCGTCTGGCAGATGCAGCGCGCTCATCGGATGGCCGCGGCCACCGCGCCAGTGGTGCGGGTTGAATGGGTCGGGAATGGCCTGCGGCAGCAGCCTGCGCCAGCCTTCGCGCAGCGCGTGGCGCGCCGGAACGTCTGCAAAGGCGTCGGGGGCGAAATCATCGGTCTTTGCGGAAGGGATAAAACAGTAGCTGCCGCGCCAGGCGGCGTCTAATTCGGTGCGCCAGTACCAGGCGTCGGTGCCCGGCAGACGCATGAGCGACTGCGGCGCGGAGGGCTTGTGGTGATCGGTAATACCGGTGAGGTAAATCCACACGCGCTGCACGTCAGAAGTGCTTTCATCACCTGCCGGATCGCGCCACCAGAACGTCACGCAGCAGGTGCCCGACGCCGTGCCGGAAATCTCCGGAATGCCCTGCGCCTGCTTCGCCTGCCACCAGGCATCACTTCCCGCCGCGTGCTCCGCCACTGCCCAACTCCTTGTTAGTGTTGATAAATATCATGGAATAACGTCAATCCTGATAATTTGATGATAATATTATTGATAATTATTTGCATTTGCAATAGCGTATTGGCGCGCTGTGGGAAGCGCGTCTTTCACTCAAAAAACATTAACCCAGCCAGACGTTTGCGCGCTGCCGCTCCGGGACGAGCGGGGTTTGCGTATAGCGGCTCTGGCCTATTCCCTGCTGCGCCCTGCCCCACTGGGGATGGACTTCCGGGCCGCAGCACAGACAGCAGGATACAAAATGAATAAAAAGCTCCCTCTTTCTCTGGCGATGCTGATTAATCTTGGGATGTATGGCGCTGCGCTGCCCGCCTGGGCGCAGGAGAGCACCGCTCCCGTGGATGGCAACGCAACGGATGGCGATGACACGATAGTCGTCACCGCCGCACAGCAAAACCTTCAGGCACCGGGCGTCTCGACCATTACCGCCGATGAAATCCGCAAAAACCCGCCGGCGCGCGATGTGTCGGAAATCATCCGCACCATGCCAGGCGTCAACCTGACAGGCAATTCCACCAGCGGCCAGCGCGGCAACAACCGCCAGATCGATATCCGCGGGATGGGCCCGGAAAACACGCTGATCCTGATTGATGGCAAACCGGTCAGCAGCCGTAATTCAGTGCGTCAGGGCTGGCGCGGCGAGCGCGACAGCCGCGGCGATACCGCCTGGGTGCCGCCGGAAATGATCGAGCGTATCGAGGTGCTGCGCGGCCCTGCCGCCGCACGCTACGGCAACGGCGCGGCGGGCGGCGTGGTGAATATCATCACCAAACGCAGCAGCAACGACTGGCACGGCAGCTGGAACAGCTACTTCGACGTGCCGGAACACAAAGCCGAAGGCGCCACCAAACGCACCAACTTCAGCCTCACCGGGCCGCTTGGCGACAGCGTCAGTTTCCGCCTGTACGGGAACCTGGCGAAAACCCAGGCCGACGCGCAGGACATCAACGCCGGGCATGAATCACTGCGCACCGGCAGCTACGCCGATACCCTGCCCGCCGGGCGCGAAGGGGTGGTGAATAAAGATATTAACGGCCAGGTACGCTGGGAGTTCGCGCCGATGCAGGCGCTGGAGTTTGAAGCGGGCTACAGCCGCCAGGGCAACCTCTACGCGGGCGACACCCAGAACACCAACAACGACAACAGCACCAACGGACTGGTGAAAAAATACTACGGCAAGGAGACCAACCGTCTCTATCGCCAGAACTACGCGGTCACCTGGACTGGCGGCTGGGATAACGGCGTAACCACCAACACTTACGCCCAGTATGAACACACGCGCAACTCGCGCCTCGGCGAAGGGCTGACGGGCGGCCTGGAGGGGCTGTTCAACAGCGAGAAATTCTCCGATATCAACCTGAGCGACGTGCTGCTACACAGCGAAGTGAGCATTCCCTTCGATTGGCTGGTGAACCAGAACCTGACGCTCGGCACCGAGTGGAATCAGCAGCGTATGAAGGATGGCACCTCTACCGCGCAGGCGCTGACCGGCTCCACCAGCGGCGGCGCTATCCCTGGCGTCGATTCCACCAACCGCAGCCCGTATGCCAAAGCGGAGATCTTCTCGCTGTTCGCGGAAGACAATATGCAGCTCACCGACAGCACCACGCTGACTCCGTCGCTGCGCTTCGATCACCATACCATCGTTGGCAACAACTGGAGCCCGGCGCTGAACCTGACGCAGGCGCTCACCGACGCGGTCACGCTGAAAATGGGCATCGCGCGCGCCTACAAAGCGCCGAGCCTCTATCAGACCAACGAAAATTATATTCTCTACAGCCGTGGCCAGGGCTGCTACGCCAGCGCCACTAATACCGGCTGCTACCTGATGGGTAATGAAGATCTTAAGGCGGAGACCAGCGTCAACAAAGAGATTGGCCTTGAGTATAAGCAGGATGGCTATCAGGCGGGCCTGACCTGGTTCCGTAACGATTACCACGACAAGATCGAAGCCGGTTATACCCGCGTCACGGCCATCAGCAATAAAACAGATCTCTACCAGTGGGAGAACGTGCCGAAAGCTGTGGTGGAAGGGCTTGAGGGCACGCTAAACCTGCCGGTGACCGATACCGTTCAGTGGAGCAATAACCTGACCTGGATGTTGCAGAGTAAGAACAAAACCACCGGCGATCGGTTGTCGATCATCCCGGAATTTACGCTGAACTCGACGCTGAGCTGGCAGGTGCGAGACGATCTGTCGCTGCAAAGCACGCTCACCTGGTATGGCCGTCAGAAGCCGAAGATGTACAACTATAAGGGCGAACGCGTGACCGACAGCGGCACCAATGAAGTCAGCCCTTACAGCATCGTCGGCCTCAGCGGCACCTGGGATGTGTCCAAAAACGTCAGCCTGACGGCGGGCGTTGATAATGTCTTCGACAAGCGTCACTGGCGCGCGGGCAACGCCCAGACCACCGGTAACGCCAAAACCAACGCCTGGATGTATGGCGCGGGGGCGGAAACCTATAACGAATCGGGCCGGACCTGGTTCATGGGCATCAACACTCATTTCTGATAATGACAACGGCGGGCAGCGATGCCCGCCTTTTTCCGATGCAAACCACTCTCACTTCACTGACCTTTGCCGGGCAACTGCTCTGGCGCGTTGATTTCGCTCCCGACACTTTCACACCTGCCGATCTGCTGTGGCTACCGCACCACGCCATGCTGGCGAATGCCGTTGCGCGGCGTCAGGCCGAGCATCTGGCGGGCCGTATTGCTGCCGTCGCCGCACTGAAGGCGGCGGGCGCGCCATTCTCCCCGCCCGGCATCGGCGCGCACCGCGAGCCGCGCTGGCCTGCGGGTTTCACCGGCAGCATTACGCACACCGGCCACCGCGCCTGGGCCGTGGTTATCGCCACGCCGGGCGGCATCGGGATCGACGTTGAAAACCTGATGGACGCGCAGACGGCGCGCGAGCTGGCGCCCGGTATTATCGACACACAAGAGCGCGCGCTGCTGGCCCGCACGCCGCTGCCCTTCGCCAGCGCCCTGACGCTCGCGTTTTCCGCCAAAGAGAGCCTCTTTAAAGCGCTGTTTCCGCAGGTGGGCGACTGGTTCGGTTTCGAATGCGCGAAAGTCGTCGCGCTGGGCGATCAATACTTAACGCTGCGCCTCGCCTGCCCGCTCGGGCCGTTCGCACAAACGCAGTGCTTTACACTGCGCTGGCGTCAGGAGGCGCAGCAGATCCTCACGCTGGTGAACGCGCCCGGAAGTGGCTGAGCGGCTGTTTCTGTATACCCTCAGCGGTGAAATTCTCCGGCGACAGCCAGGCGCGCAGCGCGGCATCGGCCTGTGGCCATTCGCTGTCGAGCAGCGAAAACCATTCGGAATCGCGGTTGCGCCCTTTACGCACCATCATCTGACGCAGTCGCCCTTCATACGTGAAGCCAAGCCGTTCAGCGGCGCGGCGCGAAGCGGTGTTCATCGAATCGCATTTCCACTCCACGCGGCGGAAACCGTGCTCAAAGGCATCGCGCATCAACAGCCACAGCGCCTCGGTGCCGGTAACGCGGTTTTTCATGCGCGGCGACCAGGTTACGTGGCCTATTTCCAGCACGCCGTTAGCCTTATCAATGCGCATAAAACAGACCAGCCCGACCGCCTCGCCGCGCGCGTTATCCATCACCGCGAAAGGCACCAGCGACGGATCCATCACTTTTTGCGCCACCCATTCATGGCACTGCGCGAGCGTATCGGGGCGATCGCTTGCAAGCCATGTCCAGTCGCGATCGTCCGGCGCGTCCTGATAGGCCGCCAGCAGCGCGGCGGCGTGCGCGTCGGCATTCAGCGGTTCCAGCGTGCAGTAGCGCCCTGCAAGCGTTGTGCGCTCAGGCATCCGTGCGCCTTTCCAGTCCGGCACTGGCGCGCCGACCTGCTGATCGTAATGGTTGTAATAAGCCACAAGCACTCCTCCTGATGGTTGTTAATAAAAAGTTATATCAGGAGTGAAACCAGGAAGATAGCAATAACGCAGCGAGAAAACCGCGCACAGGAACTCGGTTTTATCTGAGCGTTTTCACCGCAACTGGATGATTTTGCATGACTATACTTGGAGCAAACCCTTTACTGATAAGCGAGCTGCCCATGCCCCTTAAACCGTTTGCCCCCTCCGAACCCTACACTCTGGGCGTTGAACTGGAGCTCCAGGTGGTCAGCCCGCCCGGTTTTAATTTAAGCCAGGATTCCTCGACGCTGATTAGCGCGCTGGAGAGCCGCGTCACGGCGGGTGAAGTGAAGCACGATATCACCGAAAGCATGCTGGAAATCGCAACCGGCGTCTGTCGCGATATCAACCAGGTAGCCGCGGAATTCGCTGCCATGCAGCGTGAAATTCTCGCCTGCGCCCAGCAATATCACCTGATGATAAGCGGCGGCGGCACGCATCCGTTTCAGAAATGGCAGCGCCAGGAAGTATGTTCCAGCGAGCGTTACGCCCGCACGCTGGAGCTGTTCGGTTATCTCATCAAGCAGGCCACGGTATTCGGCCAGCATGTGCATGTGGGCTGTCGCAACGGGGAAGAGGCGATGTATCTGCTGCACGGGCTGTCGCGTTTCGTGCCGCATTTTGTCGCGCTGTCGGCGTCTTCGCCGTATATGCAGGGCGCAGATACCGGCTTTGCCTCCTCAAGACTCAATATTTTCTCGGCCTTCCCGGATAACGGCCCGGCTCCATTTGCCGCCGACTGGACGCAGTTCGAGAACATGTACGCGCGTCTCGAAGGCACGAAGGTAGTGGAGTCGATTAAAGATTTGCACTGGGATATTCGCCCTAGCCCCGGCTTTGGCACCGTGGAAGTGCGCGTGATGGATACGCCATTAACGCTTGAGCGCGCCATTAATATTGCCGGATTTATTCAGGCGATTTCCCACTGGCTGCTGGATGAGCGCCCTTATAAACATAAGGCTGAGGATTACCTGATTTACCGGTTTAACCGTTTTCAGGCCTGCCGTTATGGGCTGGAAGGTACGCTGACGGATGTTAGCACTGGCGAGCAACGCACCATCGGGGAGGATATTTTGCGCCTGCTCGACAAGCTTGAGCGCTATGCCCGCCCGCTGAACGCCAGCAGCGCGCTGGAGGCGATCCACCGCTATGTGAAGAATAACGACAGCGACGTACATCGCATTCGTGAATTTACCGCCGATGGCGGCTCGCTCTCTGAACTGGTACGCCTGAATGGAGAAATCTGGGCCGCCTGAAAACCGCGTTACGCCTGACCGGCTCCTGACTGATTAAGGGAATTTACCTTAAACAAGGAACCACCTGCCTGTAAAAGCCAGCCATTTATCGCTGGCTTTTATCTTTTCTGAAAACAATAACTCGTCTTTTTTTATTCTGGATCATCAGAATAACTCTTTTGAGTTATTTTTTGGCCTCAAACGCAGCGGCAGCGATTAAAGCATCTAATTTGTCTTACCGATAGGAAATATAACGATTTCTATCGCAACACAGGAATGACGCTAATGTCATGGATATATCGCCTCTCTATGAAAACCAAATTAGCCATCGCGCTTTTACCGTTATTAATTGCGCTGCTCTGGCTGGCGGGTGCCGGGATGCTGTCGCGCATCGATACCGAACGGCAGATGCGCAACGTCGAAGAAGTGACGCGCCTTGCGAAAAGCGCCGGTGATGTGGTGCATGAGCTGCAAAAAGAACGCGGCCTGAGCGCCGGTTATCTGGGCAGCCGCGGCGCGCAGTTCAGCCGTGAGCTCACCGCACAGCGCGCCCGGACGGACAGCGCGCTCGCGGCCTTTAACGCCGCCATGAAAAACACCGATGAAGAGAGCCTGAAAGGCAGCGTGGGCGAAGCCATCCGCGCCTTCCGCCAGCGGGTGTCGATGCTCGATGACACGCGCCAGCAGATAACCGCCCTTTCCGTTCCCGCGCCGCAGGGTGTTGCGTTTTATACCGACACCATCAGCACCGTGCTGGAGCTGGTGGGCCGCAGTACGCGCTTAAGCCACGCCGGAGTGATTGTGAATCAGATGGTGGTTTACTACAGCCTGCTCAGTATGAAAGAACAGGCGGGCGTTGAGCGCGCGCTCCTTTCCGGCATTTTCTTCGCCGATCGTTTTGCAGATGACCAGCTGGCGCGCCTGAGCGAAGTGGTGGGCAAACAGCAGGCGTGGCTCGCCGCCTCGCGACAGCTTTCCGACGCTGAGGGCGTGAAGCGGATTGACGCCGCACTCGCGCTGCCGTCAGCGACCCGCGCGCTGGCGCTGCGTCAGATAGCGTTCGGGAAAGCCGCGAGCGGCGGGTTTGGCGTGTCACCGGCGAGCTGGTTTACCGCACAGACGCAGCGTATCGATACCCTGCGTACACTGGAGAACGCCGCTTCCGCGCAGCTTCTCGCCACAGCAGGCCAGCTTGCAAGCGACGCCCGCGCAGGCTGGCAGCGCTTTCTCGCCATCACTCTGCTGGCGCTTATCGTGGCGGTGAGTTTCGCCGTCGTGGTGGCGCGCAGCATCCATCGTCAGCTGCATGCGACGCTCACCGCCATTGACGGCATGGAGGGCGATCTCACGCGCCGTCTGGACGTGCCGGGCAGCGATGAACTCTCCGCCCTGAACCGCGCCTATAACCGCGCCATTGAAGATATTCAGCGGATCGTCGCTGAAATAAAAACCGGTGCGGTCGTGTTGCGTCACGCCAGCGCCGGTATCGCCGCGGGCAATCAGGATCTGGCGCAGCGCACGGATGAACAGGCGGCATCGCTGGTGGAAACTGCCGCCAGCATGGAGCAGATAACGACGGTTATTACCCAGACGGCCGATAACGCCCATGAGGCGGAGCGCCTGACGCGACTGATGGAAGAAGAGATGCAGAGCGCGAGCGCGGTGGCGCACGCAGCCCGCCAGAGCATGGCGGATATTCAGGCCTCCAGCGAGCAGATCTCGCGGATTGTCGGCTCGATTGACGACATTTCCTTCCAGACTAACCTGCTCGCGCTCAATGCCGCGGTGGAAGCGGCGCGTGCCGGAGAACTGGGGCGCGGCTTTGCGGTGGTGGCTTCCGAAGTGCGCACGCTGTCGCAGCGCTGCGCCCGCGAGGCGGGGCTTATCCGCGAGCTGGTGGCGAACAACATGGCGAAAATCGGCGAAGGCGTGGAACATGTCGATGCTTCCGGCAAGGCGCTGGATGGCGCAGTCGCCAATACCGCCCGGATGCGGACGTTTATCAGCGATATCGCCCGCGCGGCGGCGGAACAGTCGCTTGGCGTATCTCAGGTGCACGAGGCGCTAAACCAGCTGGAACAGGTGACGCAGCAGAACGCCGCGCTGGTTTCCGAGGCCGCGACGGCCAGCCAGACGCTGGATAATCAGTCTGAAACCATGTCGCAGTTGGTTAACCGGTTCGTGGTGGCGTAAAAACCATAACGTCGCCGTAGGAGTACGGCTACAAAATATAGTGGTTTTTCAGGGAATATTGACCCATCGCTTGATTAAGGTTGGGTTATTTCCTACTATCCCCAGCCACCTGAATACAAGTTTTAAGCCGCACTCACTCCGCGGCTTTTTTATTATTTGCATTGCAGTCATCGTTGACGGGATATCGCGCCATTAAGGCACTGTAATTATAACGTTCCGCAACTAATGACATTCTGACGAAATACAGCCTCTGACCTGCTCCGGGAGAGCAAAACATGGAATATAGTTTCGGTGCGAAATTTTTTATCCTTTCGCAAATCAGCGTGTTTGTTATTTCCGTTTGCGCATTAATTAATGGCGCGCTGTAAATAACAGCATTGACCGTAACGGATTATTACCCTCGCCAGATGGATTTGGCACCTTTATTCTCCACCGTTGTTATACGGTAATGAAAAAGAGGCGCGACGCCTCTTTTTTCTATAACGCCGTCAGCGTCGTTTTTTCCGTTTCGGTATCATAACTGCCGCTGACCGCAAACCCGACGGATTCTGGTTGCCAGTAAAGCAACGCCGCTATTTCAAACCACAGCGTTGTACCCGGCGCGGACTGCCGCTTCGGACTTACCACCAGCGACGACGGGATAATACGCGGCTCGAAGCGCAATAATGCGTTGCGGATAGCCTGCTCCACCATCGTCCAGCTTTGCGGCGTCGCATATTTCCCGGAGAGCGGCGCGAGGCCGTGATTAATCACCGAATTAACCACCGCCGGGTGTCGCACCGGGTCGATGAGCGCTTCAATATTGGTGTTGTTGAGCAACACATCAATATCGCGCAGCACTAACTGCCGGTAGCGACGCGCATTAATAAAACTCGCGTCATGCGCCTCGTGGCGGGCTTTTGGCTCTTCATCCAGCAGCCGGTCAAGCAGCGTTGGCGCGAACTGTTTTTTTCTCTCCATCGCCCAGCCTTAATAAAACCGAAGCTCACGCAGATCCGGCAGCGCATAGTCCGCGTTATCGGTAATCAGCATCTTTCTGCCAAGCCCGATACAGAGCGACTCGCTGACCGGCTGCCAGTCGGTCAGGCTGCCGAGACGGGTTTCCTGCGTCGCTTGCGGCGTCAGCGGGTAGCGAGCCGGGATATAGCCCTGAAACTGCCCGTCAGCGAGAGTCACTTGCGCAGGCAGCCAGAGCAGATCCAGCAGGTCAACGGGACGGTGGATCTTCAGCGCACGCAGCGCGGAAAACGGCACCCAGCGATACCCTCCCGCACAGATAAATTCGCACACGGGCCCGAGTCGTCCGTCGCTGTCGGCCATCCAGCTAAACGGGGCTATCTCCTCGCCTTCGCCCGCCGTAAGCGGTGCCAGGTCGAATGCCTGCTGACGGAGGCGTTCGGCATCCTCGTCTTCACCAGCAGCGAACTGCCGGTTCGCCTCATGAAGCAGCGCGACCCATTCCGGCAGCGGCTCCGTAAGCCCCGCCGGCGTAATGTCACCGGCCAGCACGCGGGCGCGTAATATTTCGCTCATAACGAGATTTTTATAAAGCTCCACCCGCTTTGTATATTCCGCATCGAGCGCTTTCAGTATCTCCAGGTGCGTCAGAGCGTTATGCCAGTCGCCTTCGAGACAATAAAATTTAAACAGCAATTCGCGCGCCGCGCTGTTATCAGGCTGCGCTTTTAAGCGGCTCGTCGTTGCGTTGAAATGGGCGTCAAACGCCGCGCGATTAAGTAAGTCCTTAAACGTGATTTCTGTCGTCATGGTCATCCCTGTGAGTCTCAGAGCAAACTATCCAGATCGGGTTGATGGAATTCCCGCACCGTCAGAGCGGGAAGCCGTGTGGGGGCTTTTATGTGCTGCGCATCCGGCGATAGCATTTTCAGGATGTCATAGCGCGGCGCGCTAAACAGTTCGGGATCCGCCTCAAGGCCTGATAACGCCTCCAGCGCCTGTGCTATCAGCGCCGACGATCCCAGAATGCATTCGGTGAGCGTTTTCTCTTTCATCTGTTCGCGAAGCTGCGCAATGTCTGACGCGGTCTCTTTCAGGCGCAGTCGCGAAGAGGCAGGCGAAGACGTGGCATCGCGCCGCTGCGCGCCCCAGGCCAGAAAGCGTTTATATTCGTTTTCCAGTCTTTTCAGGATGTCGTCGTCAGCGCGTGTCTCCTGCGGGCCTTGCCAGTCGACATAGCGCACGCTGCGGGAGAGAAGCGCGTCGACCTCGCGCACCGCCCATTCATCGGCGTTTTCCGGCAATCCTGCGGCATCCGTTTCCTGCGCCATCGCCACCTGCAGCGCATATCGCCCGACCTGCACCGTCAGGCCATAGCGCAGAGGGTAAGGCTGCCCGGGCGCAAGGCGTTCATGTCCGGCGAAACAGACATAATCTGTTGCCGCGAGCGTCATGTAAGGCTGCGTTCCGCGCAGTGAAAAGCACAGCACGTTAGTTCTCTCTCTGGCCCCGGCAGGGATAAACTCGCCGCTGTCGATATCAAGCCAGGCCGCGTCATGCTGCTCATTCAGGGTGATTGCCCCGCCATTGGCGGGCCAGATGAAACGTATCTGCATAATGGTTAGCCGATGAATACATCGCCGGAGCCGCTGGAGATGGCCGCGCCACAGCCCGTGGCGTCGCCTGTCCTGGCGGCGGGATTATTGTTGATAAAGACCGATCCTGAGCCTGATGAAACGGCTGACGCGCCGTGAATGGAACAGCTCGCGCTGCTGGCTCCCTGCATGGCCGCTGGCGCGCCATTGATGGACACATTCCCGGAACCGTTGGAAATGGCACCGCCGTGGCTGATGGCATCGCCTGCCCGTGCTGCATTTTGCATATTTTCTCCTTTATGGAATTAACGCTGGCGGTCGCTCCGCCAGCGTGGATAGCGCTTACCAGAATTTGGGCGGCGCCGTTTGCGTCTCCGTTGGCGTTTCGGTCGGCGTTTCGGTCGGCGTATCGGTTGGCGTATCGGTCGGCGTATCCGTTGGCGTATCGGTCGGCGTATCCGTCGGCGTATCGGTCGGCGTATCCGTCGGCGTATCCGTCGGCGTATCCGTTGGCGTATCGGTTGGTGTATCGGTTGGCGTATCGGTTGGCGTATCGGTTGGCGTATCGGTTGGCGTATCCGTTGGCGTATCCGTTGGCGTATCCGTTGGCGTATCGGTCGGCGTATCGGTCGGCGTATCCGTCGGACAATGCGTCGGGATGGGAACAGGAATGGGAATAGGAATAGGCAGTGGCGGCAGAGGCAGCGGTAAAACCATAATCCCCATCAGCGGCATCAGCCCCGCAAGGCTTGCCAGTGCGCCCATACCGCCACCGCTGCTGTTACCGCAGGAACACCCGCCATCGCCAGGGTTGAGCTGCACCTGGCCCCCCTGTATCACCACCTTACTGCTGCCAATAATTTTGATCGTATCGGCTGAAATAATCAGCTCCCCGCCGGAGCTCAGCGACATGGCACCGCCTGCTGCCACTGTCGCCGCGCCGCCCGCGGCCACCTGCCACGCGCCGCCCACGGAGGTGCCGCTGTAGCCGCCAACGTTTGTGAGATCCGCTCCCCCAACGTTAAGGGAATTCGCGCCGCCAATATGGTGCGCCTGCGCGCCGCCGACCATCACCTCGCGCGTCAGCCCGACCTGCATAAAAGCGCCAAGCCCAATCAGTTTGCGGCAGCCACCGAGGATTTTTTTAACGTAATTCGCACCGACAAAGACATCCCGGTTCAGGCCCACAGAAAGTTTTGAATTTTCGCCAATCGTCTGGGTTTCATCTTTTTTCGTCAGGCGTTCCATATTGCGCTCGGCCTGCTCCCAGTACTGCTCAAGACCGGGTTTATCCTCAAAGCGGATCCCGTTGAAATTGGTGCGCCCGCCGCCGATAGTGCGGCTTATCATGCCGCTTTGCGTGGCATTACCCGGCAGATCCCACGGCGGCATCGTAATGTTGTTATACAGGCTGCCAATAATCAGCGGCCGGTCCGGGTCACCGTTGATGAAATCGACAATCACTTCATGCCCGATGCGGGGAATATAAATGCCGCCAAAGTTGTTGCCTGCCCATGACTGGCTGACGCGCAGCCAACAGGAATCTGATTCACGGTTTTTACCGTAACGATCCCAGACAAACCGTACTTTCACGCGGCCATATTTGTCCGTCCAGACCTCTTCGCCAGGCGGCCCGACGACAATCGCCGTCTGCGGCCCGCGCGTGCGTGGCCGTGGCGTGTGCAGGGGGTGACGATAAATTTTATTGGTCGGCTGAACGACAAAATGGCAGTGCCAACGATAATCTTCAAAACCGCTTACCTGAGCGTTGTCCTCGATATCAAGCCTGCTGGAAATAACCAGATATTCCCGGTTGGCTTTCGCAACGGGATAGCCGCTTAATACAAAATTACAGCCGCAGACGACGCCCCGAAGCTCGCCGTCGCCTGTCGCGCGTGAGCCCAGAGCGCCACGCTCTTCCATGCGCACCCGCGCCAGCTGTTCGCCAATATTTGGCTGTGCGTAATCGCCAGGCCAGTGATACATCTCCATCTGGTTAAAGCTGGTGTTACGCGGCTTACTGTCGAGCGCCAGGATATCGGCACGGGATTTCGTAAAATCGTAATCGTTAGTCACCCAGCGGCCGGTGGTAATGGTTTCCTGCGCCGCGAAGTGGGCAATATACTCTTCACCCGCTTTTGGCGTTTCGGGTAAATAATGCAGAACATGGTAGGCGGCGCTGTCGACGCGTTTATGCGCACCGACATGATCAACCAGAACTAATTTATGTTTCTCATCTTTATGCTCAAAGAACCAGTAAATCCCCCACTCCTCCATTAAGCGCTGAATAAAACTGAAATCCGTTTCGCCATATTGCACCTGAAAATCGAGAGACGGATAAGTACCCGTCAGACGTTTCTCACAAGGGAAAAAATATTCGGCGAGCACCTCATCAATGATTTCCACCACATTTTTATTCTGGAAAATTTTGAAATCGCTGGTAAGCGTCGCGAGATACAGCCACGGGCGAATCTCTATTTCAAACATCGCCTGATTCGCGTCTCGCCCGATATAACGCGCGCGCTCCACCAGGCCCGATATTTCGCGCCGCCCGCGCCCGAGACCTGCCGTTTCATCAAGCCCGTTACCGTCGATTTCCATCGCGACCGTCATTTCTTTACCCACGAGGGCTTTGAAATCGATATTCGACGCCGCCTGCCAGGAAATAGCAGCATTCGCGGGCGTTTTCGCGGTAAGGGTGTAGGTATATAACGTGGAGAGCGCTTCTTCTCCGGTTAATTTAGAAAGCACTAAAGCCGGCTCACCGGCAAGATAAGGCATTGCCGGGCTGAGTAATTGCGTTGTACGCGACATAATGGCACCTGATATTGACTGAACCCCACAACGGCGTTGTCACCGTTGCCTCCCTGTTTGTGTAATAGCTATCCGCTGCGCATCGATATATTTACCGTGTCGGCTTTGCCTCCAGATCCAGACCATATTTTCCTCAGCGATACAGGCAGGCCATGCCCGCCACGGCATGACATCCACACCTGCATCATCCTCAAGGCGATAATCCGCCGCGCAGAGCGGAGCGAGCAGCGCTGAAGAACGCGCCCCGAATCGCCAGGCTTTATTGACCCACCAGCGCACCCATCCGGGCGCGAGCGATAACCGTAACGCTTTAACCCACTGCCGAACCGCTGCACTCTCACCGGCGCGCGGGCGCTCATCCGCCCGCAGGCACAGGATGCGCGCCTGCCAGAACGCGAGGCTTTGCTTTTGCGTCGCATGCTGTAACACACGTGGCCGACGGAGCCGGGAAACGAGCGCAACGCACGTGTTATCGGGGCCGTTAAGAAACGCGCCCAGGTAGTAATGGCCTCTGAAAACCAGCGCGAAACACCACGGATAGTCATTGATCGCCGGCGTGCCAGCGAGCGGCGTCAGTACCGGCACCACCTCGGTTTTCAGCCGTAAAACCAGCGCGCGTTGCGCCCGACCACAAACGCTTTTATATGCTTTCTTCCCACTTCCGATATGAACGGGAACTATCGTCCTTGCAAACATACTCATCCCCCGTTATGCCGCCGCCGGGCAGGCAAAGTCTTTCAGCAAATCGGGGATAAATCGCCCGGACCAGTTCAACCCTGTCACTTCAAAATCGACGCGGCGTTTATTAAAAAAGTACGTCACGATCGTTTTTCCGTCGGCCGTCTGGCGCACGTCGCTCGCGTTATCCACCCAGTGCAGCAGCGACCAGGAACCTTCCACCACCAGTTCAGAAGTGGATTCTCTCTGCGCGGGACGTGCGGAGAGTCGGATCTCGTTTGCCGAATGCCCGCCCGGCCAGTGGAAAAACAGCGGCCTCACCGGACCGTGAGAATAGTCAGCAATCGCGTCGTCAAACTGCATCTGTAGCCGGGTAATGGTCGGGTCCATGTAAACCACCGCCACCGAGAGATCGAGCGCGACTTTTCTGCCGTCTTCCCCCTGGAATAAGGCGCTGCGAACCGCGGCACCTTGCTCAAACACGCCAAGCCCTTCCCCCTGCGCACGTCCTTTGTAACGCCACGGGGTGGAGGCGGTATCCACGTTCTCAGCAAGATGCGTCTGGAACCAGCTATCCAGCTCGCCGCCTGCGCCGAAAAACCGCTCAAACTGATTGAGGCTGATTTCCTGGTTGCTGTCGCTTAGCGGGTAGCGCCCCTCAATGGCGCGGCGACACGCCTCACCAGGCCCGGCGTCGATCGCATTTTGTTGCTGCGTGGCCACTTCACCTTCGACTTTCTGAAAGGAGTGATTCAGTAGCGGCGCGATAATATTTTTAAGCGGCGCAGGCCAGGTCTCGGATTCCACCGCGAGCCGTCTGGCGGCATCAGATAACGCTGGCGGATCGCCGGTTTGCAGGGCGTTGTCATACATGACAAACAGCGTGTATTGATCGTTAAGCAGACCAATAACGCGGTTAAACGACGAACCGGGCACGGCAGATATCATTCCTGTTTTGGCATCCGGCAGCGCGCTGCCGCTGTAAAATTCACGCAGGGCCGCAAAACGGTTGTCGACTCGTTCCTGAAGCAAACGTCGTTCCTGAAAAGCCACCCGATCGTTCAGCCTTTTCGCGTTGCTCAACAACGCGCTGCGGTTGGTAAGATTAAGCGTTTCGGTGATGTCCGGCCCTTTGGCCGTCAGTGTGGTTTGCTTCACCGCTTCGCGTACCAGATTCACCAGCGGAGAGTTAGCCGCCACCAGCGTGCGCAGCATAAAAATGTTGGGAGCCATACCCGCCGTTTGCGCCGTGTCGACAGGCAACAGCGCGACCCCGTTCAGCAGACGCTCCCAGTAACCAGCGTATTCATCGAGATAGCGCGCCAGCACGTCGTTTCGCAGCATCATCGGGTTAATCATGCCGCCTTTGTCATTACCCATGACCCAGCGATCCTCCTGAAAGGCGCTGGTCAGCAGCAGCGGCAGTTTTTTTTTAACGAGCTGGTGATATGCCTCAACGGTGTATAGCCCAGGAATGCCGCTCGCCAGCAGCGCTGTATCTTCCAGTGTGAAAATATGGGCCGACGATTCGCCCGCCAGCTGCTCAAGCGTGAGATCCTGCGGCGCGTCGGTTTCAAGCTGGTCACGCACGCGGCTCCAGAGCCGCGTGGTCAGCGTGGTTTGCGCAAGACGTTTTCGCGCCTCCCTGACGAGACTCTCATCGCGCGGCTCGCCGAAGCGCCGCCATTCCGGCTGCGAGAACAATGCATTCAGGTGGTCGGTAAAGACCGCTTTCTCTTCAAAAGCGGTGATTTTTCCGCTCTCGCTCCAGAGCCGCGTAATGCTGTCAACGAGATACGCAAGATCGAAACGCTCCTCCCCGGTCAGCATCAGATAACGCTTCAGCGCGTCGAAAAGGTCGGCCTGATTTCCCTCCTGCAGCGCCTTTTTCAGTGCCTGCGTCGCGTCACGCTCAATCAGCGGAAACAGCAGACGCTGCAGGAAGTAGTGATACAGCGTATCGGCCTGTTGCGAGACAGCATCACCGGTATACAGCCCGTAGCGCCAGTCCTGCCCGGGATCGTCAGGGGACAGCCCTGGAAACGCCGCCAGCTCCCGGGTTGTTTTTAATAGCGCGGGCAGCAGCGGAAGGTCATGCGTTTTGATAAACGTATGTACTTCGTGCTGTAGCTCATTCGCGTGATGGCCGACAGCCTGCAGATAATCGCGGTTGTGCGCATAGCTGGTGAAGAGGCCTTTGATGAGAAAAAGCGACAGCGCTATACCGGCGAGGTGGCCGGCGAGATTGCGAAAGCGCCAGGTTGTCTGCGCGCGCAGGTTATAACGCACAAGCCCTGCGTCTTTGATAATGATATCGGCGAAAAGCCGCTGTAAAAAATAGCGTTTGCCCCAGACCATCTCTGCGCCTGGACGCTCGTCTTCTGGGGTCGCTTCCGGCAGGCAGCCCCCGCTTTCAACCGGTGCCTGATCTGCCGCGTGCCGCCACTGTTGCACAAGCGTAGCGCTGTTGCGAAGCGTCACGCTCTCGGGCTGACAACAACTGGTGAAGTACACGCCGCGAAGCGTGCTGTTAAACTGCGTTTCGTCATAACGAGAAGCAAAGAATATAGGGCGCAGGAGTGCTGAGAGACGCTGTGCGAGCAGCCGAAAATCCTGCGGAACGGCATACATTTTCTTCCTGTCCGCCACGGCGTACTCCTCCTGATGACGAAGCGTGACGGCACTGCTCAGGCGGTTTTCCAGCAGCAACAGCTCATCTTCAATATCACTTTCTGGCGTCGGGCGGCGGCTGATGTCTCCCCAGGGGAAGGTCACGCCCCAGATTTGCTCACGCTCCTGGGCGGTCAGATGGCGAAACCAGGCGTCAAAACCGGTCAGCTCATCGACTTTCGTCACGATGAGATAAACCGGGAAGCAGGCCCCGAGCGTGGTGCGAAGCTCGTCCAGACGCGCGCGCAGCGTGGCGGCAAACGCCAGCTGTTGCGTTGTCGGAAGCCCGAGAATTTCTCGCGCGGAAAACGCCAGCAGCGCGCCGTTAATGCCCGTCGCAGGGCGATACTTGTGGATAGCCTGTAGCAGCGCCTGCCACTCCTGGCGACTGTCGTTCCCCTGGCTTACATATTTTCCCGACGTATCAATAAAAAGCGCGTCATTAGCGAAAAAGCATTCGCAACTGGCGGTCGGCGGGTTTTCTTTACCGGTACGATTGAGCTGTTCGGGAAGCGGAAATTCCTGCCCCGATGCAAGCACCAGTGAGGTTTTACCCGCGCTTTGCGTACCAAGGACGAGATAACAGGGCTGTGCGTCACTGACATGACGCCCCACAAAAAAGCGACGCCAGCCCGTTTCCTGCCGATAAATGCGGCGGCTGAATGCCTGCGCATCGCGAATGATGCGCGTCACCTCGGATATAGCAGGATCCGGCATGCTGGCAGTGCGGCGAAAGCGTATTTTTTCAGTCCATGCAGGATTGTTGAGCGTGAACAGCAACAGCCGCCAGGCCGCATAGAGAAGGATCAGCGTCATCACGACGGCAATAATCGCGAGCCGGACTGCGGCGCTGTGTAACGGATAATGCTCCCCAATCAGCACATACGGCCCGGCGACCCAGACCGCGGCGCAGAGGGTTAACGCGCCAGGCAGACACAGCGCGACGTCATACCAGATGGCCACAAGCCACAGCAACGCAAGCAGGATAAACAGGAGACGCGCGCCCGCCGGGGCAAAAGGCCGCGCCTCACCAAAGCCGATATACGGCCCGAGATACCCAATGGCGCACGCCATAAGCACAAACCAGGCCGCCATCAGGAGAAATTTTAAAGACCGTCCGGAAAATAACCGATTCAAAAAAGCCATTGTCGTTCCCGTTAATAAGTCACAAAAATTTCAACGCGTCGGTTTTGCGAACGTCCCTGCGCATCGTGATTACTGGCGATCGGCTGTGTATCTCCGGCCCCTTTTGATGTGATTTTCTCAGGCGCGATGCCTTGCTCCCGAAAATACGCGGCTACCGCCTGCGCCCGTTTTTCTGAAAGCGCCTGGTTGCTGGCAAACACCCCGCTGCGTATGGGCGTCGAGTCGGTATGGCCGATAATCACCACCTCACCATTCACCCGCTGCACTTCAGCAGCGACGCGACGAATGATGTCAATCCGCTCCGGCCTGACGCTGGCATCGCCGACAGCAAACATAGAATCGCCATGAAAGATGACCCGGCTTTCCCGCTGTGACTCATCCACGCTGACCCAGTGGCGGGCAATTTCCGCTTTCAGCAGAACCGGAAGGCGTAAACGCTCCGGCGGACGCGGCTCAGTAATATGCAAACGCTGCATCGCCAGTAACTGCTGGCGGAATAACTCCTGCGGCAGAGAAAGGTAATATTTGCAGCCAAGAAAAAGCGCGGCGACCAGCAAAGCGCAGAGCGTCAGCGATACCTTCACCGGAATGAAAAAAAACGATTTTCGGGCTGCCTGCCCCTCGCAATATGCATGAGGGGAAAGCGCCGGAGGCAGCGTCTCGCGAGTGCTCTGGAGCAGCGTTAGCAGCCGCTGGCGAATGCGGGTCAGCTGGCGTTCGCCATCGTCAATGATGCTGTAACGCCCTTCAAAGCCCAGCCCCAGAATATGCAGCATGATTTCCAGCACATCCGGGAATTCATGAGGACTGGCGGAGAGCCTGCCCACCAGCAGAAAGAATTTATTGCCGCCGTCATTGTCCCCTTCAAAATGATTGAGCAGGTTGCTTTGCGACCAGCCAGACTGAAGCCCCCAGCTCGTTCCATGCGCGGCCTCATCCAGCGCGGTGCAGAGGCAATAACGCACGATGGCCATCTTTTTCCAGGGGATATCGGCTTCATCGCACACCACGCTAAATAGCGTGATTTCGTGCCTGAGGATATCTTTCAGCAACTCCACATCAGCGATTACCGGAATGGTTTCCGGCATTTCACTGAGCGCGCGCAACAGCGGCAGCGCGGCCTCCAGCAAAGGGATCTGCGCAGCGCGCACTTTCGCGACGCGCTGTTGAATGCTCTCGGTTTTGATACGCGCGTGATAACGCCGCCCTGAGACAGGGGCTTTCTCATTGCTGAAAGGATCAGAAAACGAAGGGGGTGCCCCGAATGCACCGCCTTGTTCATCTACCAGAAATTTCCCTAATGCCTGGAGGTTAAGCGCTTCATCACCAGACGTGAACGTATCCATTGTGCTCATCAGTCACGGATCCCCCACAGTTCCATCTTGAGGCCAGGAAACTCACCGGCAACGTGCATCGCCAGTGCTCCGGCGACGGTGATGGCATCCCAGAATGTGCCGCTTTTCTGAAGCTCAAAATAGACATGACCGGCGTTATAGGGGATCTGTCGCGGCGGCACCGGTAGCGCCAGCAATTCCAGACCCGGCAAGTGTGAACGCACCAGTTCATGCAGCTGCTGAGGCGCACTGATTTTCGCTTGCGCGGAAAAATGCTGCTGAAGAACATCTGCCGGCAGTTGCGCATTCACGGCCAGTACCAGGCTTGCGAAGGTGCGCAACTCGCCAGGCAACACCACCGCGCTCCAGACGCCGTTACCTTTCGCATGCAGAGGAATAACCTGCCCGGCGCGGATAAGGATCTGGTTCAGCAGTTCATGCACATCGTCCACCAGCGGCCGGATGCTGGTATACAGTCGCGCATGGTCGTAACCCGGCGCTGGCTGGGGTCGACGCGTTTTAGTGCGAATGAAGGTAGATAATTCACCGGCAAACTTCGCGAGCTCCTGATACAGGACAATCGGCGGCAGCTCAGGCACATGGCGCAGATGATCCAGCACCGGTTCGTATTTATTGAATATTTGCAGCAAAAGGTAATCGACGATTTCAGCGCTGGCGCTGGCTTTGCCATCGCTGTTTGACAACCGACCCGCCAGCATTTCGGCGCGCAATTTAACGAGTCCGTTGAGATGCGTCACCCACTCATTGAGCAATGTGTTGGCCGCACAGCAGGTCACCGGGGGAATATAATCATTCTCATGCAACAGCACGCTGCCATCAGGCTGAATGGCGCGTATGCGCGCCAGTGGTAAACCGATCCACGACTCCGTCATTTCGCTTTCAGGCACCAGCATGAGGCGCAGCCGCCCAAGCTGAACGGGTTTCGGCCCCTGGCGAATGGCGTTGGCATCGTTCAGGGGCGTTTCAAAAGCGCAAAAGCGCGCAAGCGAACTGGCATCATGTGCATCAAAAATAGTTTCATCACTGTTTTCGAGCCGCAGCGGCACGGCCAGAAAAATCAGCTGGCCTAAGTGCTCAGGGCGAACCGTTAACGGCTCGGGCGGAGCCGCATGTTCCGGGATATCGAAAGGGGTGCCATCAGGAAAGACGCCGCTGCCGGAATGCAGAACAAACTTACCGTAGGCGAGCGCTTCTTTATCAATACTGTAGCGTGAAAATCCCCAGAAAAAGGGAGTGATGGTGGCAGCTCGCTTATGCGAGAAATATTCCAGATACCGCTCCTGCTGCTGAAACAGCTGTGGGCGTAAAAACAGGCCTTCACTCCAGATAACTTTATTCGTTCTCACGATTCAATCCCTTGATTGTGATGTTTAATTTATCGAAGGTTATTTCAACAGGTTGCACAGGCGCTTCGGTGTGCCACGGCCAGAGCGCCTGATACCAGCTCACAGACGGCTTTTCAGGCAGTGGTGAGGTGGCACTCCACTGCGCCTTTTGAATATCGCGATAGGCAGCGACAATCCCAAGCGCATGGGCTGTATCGTCCGTCGCGACGGTGACCTGTTTCTTCTCCCCCGGCCGCAATATGCCTTCCCAGAGTTGCTGCATCTCTTTTTTCAATTCGGGATCGGGCGATTCGGTGATCGTCAGGAAACCGGCATCCAGAAACGCCTCATCATCATTGAGCGCATATACCGTTACTTTTAGCGGGCTCGCCACGCCCCGACGATTCGGGTTCATATTCAGGCCCGCTATCAGTGTGAGTTCGACCGTATTCTTTTTCTCCGGTGGCGGCGCAGACTGGCAGGCCGTCATCATGCTTAGCACGATTAAAAAACTAACCTGCGCGCAAGATACTGTGTAATTGCGCGTCCGTGCCGCCCGGAGAGTAATACTCCAGCCAGTCATCATTCGAAATAACCCATTAAATCAGGCATCGTTATCAAGCCATGTTTTATTACGCAATGAATACTGTTAATACGTTCTGCCAGAAGACTTAAAAACTTGCCGTCAGATAACGGCAAGTTTTGGGCTTCAGGCCGTTATTAGCCGTGCAGGTTAGCTTTAACGTCATAGCTGGCAGAAATAACGCCTGCTTTTTGACCTTCCGCATTCTGCATTACATAATCTTCGGTCATTTTGGTAAATGAGAAGCGCACTGATTCACGCGGACGTGTTTCATCTTCCAGCGATCCCATTACATCCACGCCGGTAATAATGACATCCGTGAATTTAATCAGCAGATATTCGAGCGGATCTCCGCCCGCTTTACGAATAACAAACTGGATGTTTTTAATATGTTTACCGGTCAGACAGTAGCTCACCAGATTCGGTGTCGCCTTATCGACATAATGTTCAAAGCAGAAATCAGCGACAGTCGCCTTACCGGAACCACCACCAGAACCGCTGTGCATATTGGAGTGCTGTGAGACACTCCAGTGCCATGCCAAAACCTGAATTTCGTTTTTATGAGTGGCATCTAATGACTCCCCTTCGATGCCATCAATTTTAATAAACATATCCTGTGCCATATCATTCCTCTTGAGCACGGTTAACTATAAATGGCGAATGACGCCACCTTAAAACAAGCGATGAAGGCCATCACAGGCGCTCATCAGCCTGTTTTTATTCCTGCAATATTCACTATTAAATTAGCATTCAGCGGAGCCGCTAATTTGCCCTCTGAATATTATGCAACATGTTTTAAAGAAGGCAGTTTCGCGACCATTCTTAACGACACGGTTAATCCTTCTAACTGGAAATGCGGGCGCAAAAAGAATTTTGCCTGATAATAACCAGGATTCCCTTCCACATCTTCCACAATGACCTCGGCAGCCGCGAGCGGGCGGCGAGATTTGGTTTCTAATGACGAGTTGGTAGGATCGGCATCGACATAATTCATGATCCAGTCATTCAGCCAGCGCTGCATATCGTCGCGTTCTTTAAAAGTGCCGATTTTATCGCGAACAATACACTTTAAATAATGTGCGAAACGCGAACAGGCAAACATATATGGTAAACGTGCTGATAAGTTCGCATTCGCGGTAGCGTCCGCATCATAATATTCAGCAGGCTTCTGTAAAGACTGTGCTCCGATAAAGGCGGCATAGTCGGTGTTTTTTCGATGCACCAGCGGTATAAAACCGTTTTTCGCGAGTTCGGCTTCGCGGCGATCAGAAATAGCGATTTCTGTCGGGCATTTCATATCAATGCCACCATCGTCGGTCGGGAAAGTATGACACGGCAGCCCTTCCACCACGCCTCCGCTTTCAACACCGCGGATTAATGTGCACCAGCCATATTCTTTGAATGAGCGATTGATGTTAACGGCCATCGCGTAAGCAGCATTAGCCCAGATATACTTAGAATGATCCGCCCCGTCGGTCGTTTCTTCAAAGTGAAACTCATCTACCGGATTGGTACGAATACCATAGGGCAAACGCGCCAGGAAGCGCGGCATGGCAAGCCCAATATAGCGAGAATCTTCCGCCAGCCTCAGTGAATTCCAGGCGGCGTATTCGAGATTCTGCGTAAAGATTTTGGTCAAATCGCGAGGGTTGGAGAGCTCCTGCCAGGATTCCATCTGCAGAACAGATGGCGACGCACCGCTAATAAAAGGAACGTGCGCAGAGGCCGCGACTTTACCTAGTGAAGCAAGCAGATCCACATCAGGTGCGCTGTGATCAAAATAATAATCGGCAACCAGGCAACCATAAGGCTCGCCCCCAAGTTGCCCATACTCTTCTTCGTAGATTTTTTTAAACAGCGGACTTTGATCCCAGGCGACGCCTTTATAGCGTTTCATCGTACGGCGCAGGTCACTCTTGGAAATATCCAGGAAGCGTAATTTTAACTTTTCGTCCGTTTCGGTATGAGTGACGAGATAATGCAGACCGCGCCAGGCGCTTTCCAGCGTCTGAAACTCCTCATGATGTAAAATCAGGTTGATTTGCTCTGAAAGCTTTCTGTCAATTTCAGCAATGATGGATGCAATGCATTTATAAGCATCATCCGAGAGCGTAACAGCATTAACCAGTGCCTGCTCCGCAAGGGTTTTGACCGCTCCTTCTACCGCAGCACGAGTTTGATCCGAACGCGGTTTAAACTCCTTAGCGAGTAACGCGTTGAAGTCATCAAGTTCAATGGCAGACGCCGCGGCGCGCTGTGATTGCTCTGTGTGAGTCATGGACATATTCCGTTATCTCCGCTTACTCTTCCCGCTCGACTTCCGCTGAAGCCTGCTGCGGTTTCGGCGAGGAAGCTAATGTTTTTAATAAGGATTTATCGTTAAGTAACTGCATGACCAGTCCTTCTGCGCCAGCTTTACCATCCATATAAGTTTGCAGCGTTGCCAATTGCGTGCGGGCCTCCAGCAATTGCGCTAACGGCTCCACTTTCTTCGCAATAGCGTCTGGCGAAAAGTCATCCATACTTTCAAAGGAAATATCCACCATCAGCTGTCCTTCGCCGGAAAGCGTATTCGGGACACTAATAGCTACGCGCGGTTTCATCGCTTTCATGCGTTCATCGAAATTATCGATGTCGATGTCCAGAAACTTTCTGTCCGCGACAGCCGGCAATGGCTCCAGTGGCTTACCGGATAAATCCGCCAGTACGCCCATAACGAAAGGAAGCTCAATCTTTTTTTCACTGCCATAAATTTCCACATCGTACTCAATTTGTACGCGCGGCGCCCGGTTCCTGGCTATAAATTTCTGTGAATTACTTTTATTTACCATATATACCTTCATCCCTATCCGGTTAACAGCACTACTACTATTCCACGTAGAAATTTCAATTCATTAAATAAGACGTCAGGTTATCGTCTCTATTTATAAATCAGGTCTATATTTGCCAGCGTACCGACTTCGCCTGGCGTAACGTTACCATTGCCTGCCGCATAATAAGCCGCGATGTAATAATGAGTAATGGCATCACCTGTCGCAGGGATAACATATTCTTGCGTGCTGGTCTCATCGTTAATTACCATCTGAGCTCCATCAGCGTTACGCAATCTGATCTGAACGTTTTCGCTATAACCTGTTCCACTTTCGTTAAGCAAATTACCGGTGTTCATATCAGCGAGGCCATTATCATTAACAAACCGCAGCAATACTGTTTTATCAACAGGGCAGTGTGTAAGCGTTACTGAAAATTGCTGACTTCCCGCCTCTGTGCCCGCTTTTTGTAGTACGGTCGTTGACAGTACAGGCAACGTAATTGTCTCTGCCGAAGAGGCATTATTGATATTTACGGCACAGGTTTCTTCCATATAAGTGCCCGTAAAAGACACATTTATTTTGCAGTCACCCGCGTTTATGCATTTCTCAGCAAAGCAACATGTTGCGTAGCAGATGAATAGTAACATTCCTACAAGCCTGGAGAATAGCCGAATTAATCGGGGTAATATCATTGCGGTATACATGACACCTCCATTTGCACGATTTTTCCTGCAGGCATATCCTGTGCATATTGTTTAGCACTATTCGTTTTAATGAGACATTTATTCTTATCCCATTCAACGTAAAGATGCTGTTGCTCCGGATCCCATCCGCGCACGAATGCCATACCGCCCTGACCAATAATGCTTTGGCTTGTATTTTTATCATCAATAATTTGCGCGCCTATCGGCAAAAACTCTCCAGATACATCTCTGACTATCAGAATTATGGGGCGCCCGACGAGGGTTTTCATATCCACGGTAATGGCTGAACCCATACGTGGAACTACGGTTTTCTGGTTTTCAAGCACATCGACCGTGTCCGGCAAACCGGAATAATCAATAGCGACAATATTTTCCTGATACGGGGTCAGAGAAGGAACAATCGCATAACCAGCCCCATCCACTTTTGCACCATGTCCGTTATAAACTCTTGCGCCCTCCGCACCCGGTACGCCGACAATCGCAAACGGATAATCGCCGATGGTCGGGCCTGCTGTGATCCCACCTTTATGGGCAACAAGGCTACCGTTAGCTGTTGCCGATAGTTGCCGCGCCGAACGATTGTTCATTGACGCCGTCGCGGAGAACTGGCCTACCGGCGAATCATAGCTAATGTTGCCCCTGAGTTGCTCTTCACTGGGCATATCGTCATTTTTATTCATTGTGGTGCCAACGCCATAATTTATTTCATTTTGTTGGCCCTGAGATCCAGTAGCATTAACCTGCCATAACGTATCCCCAGAATCGTTATTTGACATCGTAGAATATAAAGAGTTGAAGAGTGGTTTTTCATTTCCCCCCTGGCCCAAAGGCACATTGATGGTAACCATATATGTATCATCATAATTGTCATCTTCATCACGCGTTCTCATCGCGCTTAGCGTCCATGAAAAATAGCGCTGCGCCTGCGTCCAGGAAACCGAATATTGCTTTGAGGCTGCTCTGTTGTTCCAGTATCGGTAAATACTGGCACTAAAGTTGATGAAACTCCCGCTCCACAGCGACTGTGATATGTTTGCCGTCAGGCGCTGGCGGGTACGGTAATCACTGGCGTAGTAATTATTATCATCTCCATACCGTGCAATGCTGGCCTCCCTGAAGCTATAAAACCCCTTAGAAGAGTATCGATAAGCCGCCAGCGTCAGGTTAGTATCGGTGGGGCTGACGTATTTTGTTAAACCAATTCTGAAGCTATTACCGCTGGATTCTTTTGAATCGGCCAAATCGCTTTTCGCATGGGTAATATCCATGGATATGCCGCCAATCGGCGTATTAACAGCATGCCCCACTGCCATAGAATAATAGTGGCCTGAGATCTGAAAGCCAGTATAAACGGTATAATTACTTGTCAGGCCATAATGATAAACGCTTTGAAATATGGTGGGCTCATTATGGACAGCATCATCTTTAAGTTTGCCTGCTGAAATCGCAAAGCGTGAGATTGATTTATGCAACAGCATGGGCGGCGCTGAAAAAGGAATGTTCTGGATACGCTGTCGCCCATCTGCTTCAGTAATCGTCATTTCAAGATCGCCGCCATACCCCATGGCACCGATGTCAGTAATTTCAAATGCGCCTGGTGGCACGACCGTTTCGTAAATTGTCTGACCACGTTGAGTAATCTTTACTCTTGCGTTGGTATCCGCCACACCACGCACGATCGGCGTGTAATTGCGTAAACTTTCAGGCAACATCCGTTCGTCTGATTCGAGTTGTGCCCCTCTGATATTGTAGCTATCAAAGAGGTCGCCGGAAGTATTCGAATCGCCGAGCGTCATCTGGCTTTTTAACGGAGTGATGTCGGTTTGCGCATAGCCGGCCAGGTTTTGTGTGCGAAGACTTTTGTCATTACTCCAGTCGGAATTAATACGTTTACGCAACCTCCAGCCCGCAAAATTCAGACCAGTTAACAAACCGAGATTGCCCTGAAAAGAATCTCCATCTTCTCCACGGTTATTCTGAAAGAGGCTATAAAAATTACCACTATAATCCAAAAACCCTACCGTACTCCCTGCATCCCACCGACTGGGGTCGATATAGCCTCGGGGCTGGGGTATCAAATTAATCTGCGGTATATCGAGCGTCAGTTCGAAATCGGCAGGATTATAATTAACCTGACCTTTAGGGATAAGTTCGTCGAAGCGATAACAACGTTCATCTGAGAGTTGTTTTTCAGATAGTGGTATCTCCAGACGAATCCCGGCCTCTTGCAGTTGCTTCAACAGTAAGCAAGGGCGAGCATTTTTCTCGGCGGCATATTGCTCAAAACGAATATCATGTTGCCCATGATTTTGCCCATTGATAATTAATGTAACGTTATAAACACCAGGTGTGACAGGGTTGCCATCTGCATAACGAGATATATCAAATTTTTGCCCATGAATAAATGCTTGGTTGAAATCCACCGAATCTTTCGCTGATACGGTATTGTTGTCCCTGGCTGCAACGTTAAATACAACTAAAACGGAAAAGGCAGTGACAGACACACTAATAAAAGAATTAACACTGAAAGCAATCCCTTGTAATGCCGGGAGAAAGCGGGCTTTTTTGAAGTGAATTTTAATCATAAGGTTAACTTCTCCCAAAAAGTGAGCGCTTAGAAATCCATTATTTCCCGAAAAAAGTCAGGAGTGACACACACTTTACTTATTCTTTTATTTCCCGGAGAGATTTAAAGAGTTGCCACCTGCTGGTTTAAGTATCTTCATAACGGACGCGCCATAATCATTCAAAAGCCAAAAGGTGACTGAATCAACAGACATTGAGCCGGTCAATTTTTTTGCTGGATAAAATCTTTCTGTAGCGCCTGGGGCCACCATATCCATAATTAAATCTATTTTTGCTGTCCTTGTATTTAACCTGGCGGTATCAAAAGAAAAGAAGTAAGGTGTCGCGTTTGTCACTTCTACACCAATGCCCTTCACATTATCATTTATTATTTTCCAGCGAAGTTTATCAACATTTGCTTCACTACTACTGGTAAGCGTTTGAGGTCTGAAGAAGATTTTTATACGCGTACGAAATGCCAGCTCCAGACGATTTTTTTTCACATTTCCATCAGGTGCTGGCGGGATCTCCAGCATATTGAACCAGAAAACCGATTCACGATCTTGTGGTAACGTCATCCCGTTATAAACAAGACGGACACTTTGTCCTCTCCCCGGTTCCACACGATAAACTGGTGGCGTAACAACAAAAGGAACTTTGACCTGATTAATATCAGAATCCGTTTGACCATCATCAACCCATACTTGTACCAGAGCAGGTTGGCTGCCTTTGTTATTCGTGCGTACACTGACATCTTTTTCATTACCAGGAAATATTATTCGCGTACCGCTGATTGTCATTGACGCTGAGCAAACAGAAATGCCGCACAAAAAAACAGCCATTATCTTTAAAAGTTTGAAAGACATAGCAAAACCCTAATTAACTATTTTTATGAAATGATGATATAGCACTCGGTAATGGCGACCCTTTTCAGAGTCGCCATATTTAAATATCAGGGATAACTTAAGGTATAATTTACTTTAGCCGTGACATCACCCGCTTCGGTGGCGGCAGTAGCATAATAGCCACCGATATAACGCATTAAAGCTGTCTGGTCAGGCTGTACATCAAACGCAGCACCAGTCTCACCAACGGCAATAACACTTGAGTCGGTATTATATAACCGTACCTCTACGTTTTTAGCGCCTCCCGTTGCAGCAGCATTTGTCAGGTTACCTGTAACCGGATCGAATCCTGTGGAATCCAGGGCTTCAAAATGCGCAGCCACTTTAGTAATGGCAGCAGGGCAACTGACTGCTTTAATCGTAAATGTCGTGCTACCTGCTTCATCTCCCGCTTTTGCAAGGGTTTGTGTGGATATCGTCGGCAGCGTGACAGTTTTATCCACATCATTGGTGTCGATTTCGCATGTTTCAGCAATCAGTTTTCCGTTAAAAGTAACGGTCCCTTGCGAAGCTGCGCTGGCATAACCAGAAATTAAGCCAAGCGCCAGAGCGCAGTATGCAAAACGTAATTTACGCATGATAATCCTTCATTTATTCACATAATAGCTTTCGAAAACGAACCATCCTTGTATGGTTCCCGTTTATTGCACAGTAGTGCTTTTTTCTGCTATGTCATCCTCGCAATAAGGTGCTACCAGAAGACATTCTGTTCCCGTTGAGATCGTCACGCCTGAAAGCTTCGCTTTTTGGGCGTTATTCATAAGAATCCCTCCTATCTGGGGTAAAATATTCTGCTCGATATAACGAATTAACACTCTCGCGCCGGTATCGGATACGTGGCATTGGTCAATAATGTAGTTAATCACTTCATCGCTATATTCAAGCGTTACTTTATGATTTTCATAAAGACGCTTTGCCACCCGCTTAAGCTGAGTATTTATAATGAATTCTAATGCTTCTCTCCTCAAAGGGAGATAAGGAATTACCGTTAGCCGGCCGAGAAATGCAGCAGGGAAAAATTTTAATAACTCAGTATGCAGTAGTTCTGCCAGCATTTTCTCTTCAGGCAGTGTATTTTCATCACGCGATAACGAGATTAGCTTTTCACTACCCACGTTGCTTGTTAACAGGATGATGGTATTACGAAAATCAATTAATCGGCCCTCGCCATCTTCCATCCGTCCTTTATCAAAAACCTGGAAAAACAACTCATGCACATCAGGATGGGCTTTTTCAATCTCATCCAGCAAAATAACGCTATAAGGTTTACGACGAACCGCTTCGGTAAGAACGCCTCCTTCACCATAACCAATATATCCCGGCGGTGATCCTTTTAAAGCGGATACGGTATGCGCTTCCTGATACTCACTCATATTAATAGTAATGAGATTATGCTCGCCGCCATACATTTTTTCCGCAATGGCCAGCGCGGTTTCCGTTTTACCGGTCCCGGACGGCCCTGTCAGCATAAAGACGCCTGTCGGACGGCCAGGATCCGCCAGGCCTGCCCGGGCCATTAAAATACGCTCACTAATTTGCTTAAGCGCAAAAGGCTGGCCGGTGACACGTTCAGCAAGATGCAAAGGAAGTTCGCGGACAATATTCATCTCATCCTGAAGCATCTGGCCAATCGGAACACCTGTCCATTCACTTACAATAGCGGCAACGACATTTGCGCTAACCTCCGTGTGAATCATCGCCTGTTCACCACGAACCCGATTAAGATGACTCTCTGCCTGTAAAAGTGCCTTTTTTAACGCTGCTTGCTGTTCGTCATCGACGTTGTCCTGCTGGCAATGATTCTGTAGCGTGGCTCGCAGCGCATTAATTTCGCTAACAATATTTTTTTCCTGCAGCCAACGCGATTCAAACGAATCGGCTTCTTTAATCTTCTGTGTGATAACGCGCTTTAATGCATTAACAGATGCCTCATTACCTTTACCAAGCGTACTGGCTTTAACGGCCAGCGAAAGCTGCCTTTTTGCAGATTCCGTCTGGTATTTTAAATCCTGCAACATTTGCGGGGGCGCATATTGCCCTACGGCGACTCTGGCGCAGGCCGTATCCAGCAAACTGATCGCTTTGTCAGGTAACTGCCTGGCGGGGATATAACGATGCGAGAGTTTTACGGCTGCGCGTAATGCTTCTTCTAAAACCCAGACGTTATGATGCGCTTCCAGCACCGGCACCAGACCACGCAACATTTCCGTGGCATTGTCCTCATCAGGCTCCTCTACCTGCAACACCTGAAAACGACGTGTCAGCGCAGGATCTTTTTCGATATGTCTTTTAAATTCACTCCAGGTCGTTGCTCCGATTGTCCTTAACTGACCACGGGCTAACGCTGGCTTCAGTAAATTTGCCGCATCGCCGGTTCCTGCGGTATTTCCCGCGCCGACCAGATTATGAACCTCATCAATAAATAAAATGACCGGTTGCTCAGAAGAGGCCGCTTCTTCCAGCACGGCTTTAAGACGCGCTTCGAATTCGCCTTTCATACTGGCCCCTGCAGAAAGCGCCACGATATCCAGGCTCATTAAGCGCACCTCAGCGAGCGAGGGAGGCACTTCACCTGCGCTAATGGCGAGCGCCAGTCCTTCGACGACAGCCGTTTTGCCAACGCCAGCGTCTCCGGTCAGTAAGGGATTGTTTTGACGGCGCCGCAGAAGGATATCGATCATTGTGCTGATTTCGCGATCGCGGCCCAGCACAGGGTCAATCTTTCCTTCTCTGGCAAGCGCGGTGAGGTCGGTTGCATATTGAGCAAGGCTGCCACTGCCTTGTAATTTGATAGCGCCGCTGGCTTCACCTGGAATAGCATTCTGGCTGCTAAGAAATACCGTCGATTCGCTCTCTTTTACTTCAGGTGAATTGCGGGTGATATAGTTGAAATCGCGATTGAATTGCTCGAGTACAATTTTCTCCAGTGGCGCAGCAATCGCTAATAAAGCACGGCGAAGCTCTACAGACGTCAGCAACGCTATTAAAAGATGTCCGCTACGTATTTTACTTTCAGAATGCTCAAGACTGGTATACATCCAGGCCCGTTCAATCGCCAGCTCAATAAGATAAGAAAAATCTGCGACCGCTGTTGCGCCATCAGGTAAATGATTAAGAGAACGCGCTAACTCACGCTCCAGGGATTCGCAGTCAACGTTGAAATAACGTGCGACATGTTTGAGATCGTTATCTTCCTGGTGCCAGAGCTGATTAATCCAATGGACCAGCTCCACATAAGGATTACCGCGTAACTTACAGAGCGTCGTTGCGCTTTCAATACTTCTGAAGAGCGTGTCACCCAGCTTTGAAAAAAGATTCTTCCTTGAGATAGCCACTTTATGTTTTCTCTTAACATAGTTTCCGAAAAGAACTGCAGCCTGATTACGCGATTGCGCCATTTCTTTTTTTAGAAATTAGACAAAAAGAGAGGAAAGATAAATATGTAATCCAGTTACAGGAACGTTTTAAGAAAGCAATCCAAGCACAATTCCTAAATTGAAACGAATACCCAGCGTAACAAACTGTTTTTTAAGTAAATATCTTTCCAGAACATTTTTCTAAAACGCTACCAGTCAACCTCGGGCGTTGAGCCTGTCCTTTTGTCATGACATACTTTTATCAGATAACCTATTCGCCTGAGCGGCTTTACGACCTTTGGTTAGTGCATTAATGGAACTTTTTTTATACATTCAATGAATGATTCCCATAATTTTTTATAAAAAACGCAAAGGACAAGCTCTCGCTGTAGAAAAGCCAATACAGGTTATCAATCAAAATTGAGAATTGAATAACAGCGTTATGCTCAGCGTTTTAAACCGTCCTTTCTAAGCCGAATGGAATGGCAAGCACTTAATCAGGACATGGCATGGATAATAAATTTCTTGATTATTACAATAAAGAACTCACTTACATGCGAGAAATGGCGCAGGAGTTTGCATTGCAGCATCCCAAAATTGCTGCGCGCCTGGGTATGCATGGAATTGAAATTGCCGATCCTTACGTGGAACGTTTGATAGAAGCGTTTTGTTTTATGTCTGCCAGAGTCCAGATTAAACTGGACGCCGGCTTTCCGCAGTTTACACAGCGCCTGTTAGATATTATTTATCCTAATTATACTTCTCCGGTTCCCTCTATGGGGGTAGTGCAATTGAAGCCCGATTTCAAAGAGGGAGATTTAACTCACGGATATACCGTTGCCCGTCACAGCGCTTTTTATTCCCCCATCGCACCGGGTGAGGCAACCCGCTGTGAATTCCGCAACGGTCACGCGGTCACGCTATGGCCACTGGAGATTACCGAGGCAAGGTTAACCTCTTTACCTCCTGACATTCCTTCGACAGCAAAATTCGTTCTGCCTGTTCAGCGCCTTAAAGGCGCACTGCGTATCAAGCTAAAGCTGCATGAGAATTTACGTTTTTCGCAATTAGCCGGGCTTGAACAACTGCCTGTTTATATTGACGGTGATGAGCGTGTCGTTTCGCACATTTTTGAACTCATCCATACTGCGCATGTCGCTATGATGATTCACGGTAAGACGTCTGCCGGGAATGTCGACACGTTAGTCACAGAGATGCCGCTTACCTTTGAGGGGTTAAACCCTGAACAGTCCTTACTGCCTGCGCAGTGGAACATCTTTCATGGGCATACGCTTCTTCAGGAATATTTTACCTGCCGCCAGCGCTTCTACTTTTTTACGCTCACACAACTGAGTGAAGGGCTAAAAAAGATAGACAGCAACGAAGCTGAAATCATTATCTTGCTTGATAACGCGCCTCAGGATCTGGTGGCCCATATCACGGCTGCGCGCTTTCTGCTTTTTTGTACACCGGTGATAAATCTGTTTCCCAAACAGATGGACAGAATCGAAATTAACCGGGCATTGAATGAGTTTCATGTTGTTGCCGATCGCAGTCGCCCACTGGATTACGAAATTTTTTCGATAAGTAAAGTGGCAGGACAGCAGGCTGAAAGCAGCAACGAAGTCACGTTCAGTCCTCTTTTCCAGACGCGTCATTACCATCATGGGAATGCCGGACGTTATTTTTCTCATACCCGACGCCCCAGAACGCTGGACAAAAACGTTCGTCATTATGAAACACGCACCTCGTATCGGGGCACCGAAGTGTTTATCTCGTTGGTTGACCAGCATGAGGCGCCTTTCAGCGACGATCTTCGTTATTTATCGGTCGATGCGCTGGTCACTAATCGCGATCTGCCCGTTTTGCTTTCTCGTTCTGGCCATTTTGATCTCACCATGACCGACGCCGCACCGGTTGAAAGCGCACGATTTGTCTGCGCGCCCTCTTTTCCACACTCTCCTTTTGCAGAAGGCGAATCCGCCTGGCGACTGATACGACAGCTCAGTTTCAATTATCAGCCGCTGGCAGACATGGATCACAGCACGGGTGGAGAAGCGCTACGCAAGATGCTGCGGTTGTTCATCAGCCATTCTGATCATGAGGCCAGTACCCAGATAGATGCCCTGGTGGGATGTAAAAGCGAGCCCATTGTCCGCCGCTTACCCGATGATGGCCTGCTTATTTATGGCAGAGGCGTGCGCTGTACCCTGACGGTAGACGAGGCAGGTTTCTCAGGCATTAGTCCGTATCTCTTCGGTCTCATTATGGAAAATTACATCGCCCGACATGCTGCGATTAATGTGTTCACCGAAACAGAATTAGTCTCCATGCAACGTGGACGCATCAGTCGCTGGAAAGCGCGCCCGGGAAGGCGAGGCGTTTTGTAATGTTTCCCGAAACCCCAGAGAAAACGGCGCTACCCGCTTGCCTGGAAGCGTGGTATCAACATGAAGCCCCCTGGCAATCAGGGTTTATCAGCGTATTACGTGCTATCGCGGCACGATATTCTCACCGGCCGCCGGTCGGGCGCGCCGCCCTGCCTTCAGAGGAAGCGTTCAGAATTGGCCAGCGCGCGTATATGGCATTTGCGCCACGTGAAATCGCCTGCATGGACTGGCGCAACGGCAAGGTGAATCTGCAGGTTTTTGGAACCGGCGTATGGGGCGCGCAAGGAGCAATGCCACTCCATTTTACCGAACTCGTCTACAGCCGAATGGAGAATCACGATCACGCGCTGGCGGATTTTGTCGATCTCTTCCATCACCGCGCGCTTTCTCTTTTTTATCGTGCCTGGTTTATTTCACAGGATTCCGCGACGCTTGACAGAACCGATGACGAAAAATTCGCCTTTTATGTAGGGAGTCTGGCCGGGCTGGATCTTCAGGAAATCACCGCCTCCTCGCTGCCCTCTCACGCAAGGCTGAGATCAACTGCACATCTTGTGCGGGAGGCGCGAAACCCGGAGGGATTGCTTGGCGCTATCCAGGACTATTTCCAGGTACCCGTCAATATCAAGGAGTTTGTCGGTCAGTGGATCGTTCTGGAGCGTTGTGATCAAACGCAATTAGGCAATAACGACGCCGCGATGTTACTCGGTAAAGGCGCGATACTCGGTGAAACCGTACTGGATCGCCAGCATAAATTTCAGCTCATCATCGGGCCGCTCAGTCTTGAGCAATACCTGCGTTTTAGCCCGTGGGGTCAGGATCTTCCCATCCTGAAAGAATGGGTGCGCAATTTTGTCGGCTTTGAATACGCATGGGAAGTACAACTGCTTCTTAACGCGCAGGCGGTGCCGCATGCCTCGCTGGATGGCACACACCAACTCGGCTACGCCAGCTGGCTTCCCAGAGAAGAGTCTACGAAACCGCTCTATGGCATGTGTTTTGAGCCTGAACTTAACCAACATGGCTGAATTTCCTCACCACGCCCTGGCGCAATAATGCTTGCCGTAAAGGATGAATAACCTATGGACATAGATACTCTGCAGGTATCGGAATATTATCAACCACTCATGATGCCTCTCCCAGGTGCATTTCCGTGCGGTGTAAACCTCGAATATGACTCCGATTTCATTTTACTGCTGTCACGATTACAGCCGAGGCTTGATGCGGAATATGGCCAGTTCATCGAGGCCGCAGAACCCGTAAACTGGGCGGAAATTGAACGTGACTGTTTAGCCCTGTTCAACCGCAGTAAAGATATCAGATTGCTGATTATTCTTATGCGGTGCCGCTTGCGACAAACAGGACTGACGGCGCTTGAGGAAGGGCTCATTGCGCTATCTTTTTTTCTCACGCGCTGGCCTGAAGATATTCATCCACAGCTTTATGACGAAGGGGAGTTCGATCCCCTGATGCGTATTAACGCGCTAAATGAGCTGGAAGATATTCATGGCATCATTGGCGATTTGCGTAATCAATTGTTGCCCAAAGCCGCCGGTACGCAGATCACACTTAAAATATTCGAAAAATCGCATGCTCTCCCGCGCGACAGCGATGCATTGCCTGAAATAATGCTTTCCGCCTTACGTCTCGAATGGAAAACGCGGAATGATCCTGTAATCCGCTCCTTACAAGTGGCAAAGGCATGGCTCGATAAGATAAAAAATATAATCCCGCAGAAAACCAATATCGATATGCCTGATTTTCCTCATATGAGCCAGCTTTTGAGCCTCTTTCTCTCAGAGGATGAACAGTCAGCGGTCTATTGCGAAACTCCGGTTGCTTCCCCTCAACCGGGCGCGTCAGGAGAGGAGTCAATAGTGCCTGTGCTGATGCCAGAAGAGGTATCTGCGCAAGTAACAATGATAGCGCAACCGCACACTATTAATAGTCGAACGGAGGCGCTTTCCCGGCTTAAAGAAATCCGCGCCTGGTTTATTCATGCCGAGCCAAGTAGCCCCGTTATACCGCTACTGGCTTTTACCGAGCGGACCATCGGAATGCACTTCAATGAGTTATTAAAGTTTATCCCGGCGGAATTAATTTCCCGACTGGACGCAGAAAAGGATTAAAAAAATGAAAAAATGGCTTTCCATTGTGGCGCTATTTGTTATTACTATTGTCAAAGCTCAGGCCTGTGAGGTTGACCTGAGCGACGGCGTCGGCCCCACGACGTTATCCATTCCATCCCAGACCATTACTATTGATGCCGCGGCGCAAACCAGCACGACAGTGCCTGTTTACAGCTATGATTCCTCATTGCAAAGCACGCGGATTTCTTATATTAACTGCCTGAACGGCACACCATTCGGTAAAAGCCCTTATAATCTTGGCCCACAGGATACCAGCACAAAACTTTACCCAACGTCTGTGCCGGGCATTGGGCTAAAATTGCGCTGGAATAATGCCTCCGCTTTCGGTGATTTTCCCTCCGAAGGTGCCATGAGTTTCCCGTCGCCCGAAGGGCGATTTATTTATCCTGTAGGCTCATACTTCCGTATAGAACTTTATAAAACACAGCCAACCGTTTCTCTGAAAAATCCCGATGGCGATATTCTTTTGCCGCCCGGCGACATTGCTTATAACTGGGTTTTGATAAATAACATCGGCCACTATGCTCAAAAACTTAATATCGGACAGATACTGGTTGTGAGTACACCAGCATGCACTTTTAACAATAATAAAGTGGTGGACTTCGGCCTTGTTACCGCAGCGGACCTGGCTGCAGGCGGCATCGAAAAAGATCTCAATTTTGACATTACTTGTCAGTCTGATTATGGGAATTATTCCGCAACAGCCGCTATTTCAACAAATACGCCTTCTGCGGACAATCAATATATTAAAGTCAAAGATAGCGCCGGTAACAGCGACAGGCTTGGCATAGAAATCAAAGACAGCCAGGGGCAGCTGATGTTGTTAGATGGCAGTACCCGCGAGCAACTGACGAATATCGTGGCCAATGCCCCGGCGACCTTTCACTGGAAGGCGCACCTTAAGCCCACGGCAGGCGTTCTCCATCCGGCGAACGGCGATTTTACCGCTCAGGCTGAAATTATCCTGCAAACAAAGTAGCGGCCTGCCCTATGAATCATTCGCTTTCAACCCTGTTCGTTAGTATTGCCAGTTACCGGGATCCTGAACTGATCCCGACGCTTAAAGATATGCTGCAAACGGCGGCTTATCCTGAACGGTTACATATTTCGGTATGCTGGCAGGACGATAACGATATTAAGCAGTTTCTTAATCAAGGATTTACTGTCGCGTTTGTGGAAGGCCTGGACAGCGGCGCCTTGTATAAACTTAGCTTCGCCGGGGTGGTGATTGAGGTGATAAGCCTGCACTACTACGCCAGCCAGGGGGCGTGCTGGGCGCGTCATATGGCCGAAACGCGATTTAACGACGAAGACTATTTCCTGCAAATCGATTCCCACTGCCGTTTTATTGAAAACTGGGATCAGGAAATGATTAACATGGTCGAAGAATTGCGCTCATCAAGCCCTAAGCCTGTGTTATCAACTTACCCGCCGCCTTATGATCCTGATAATAGTGAAGACAGAAAGCGTTACATCAGTCGGCTTATTTTCCGTGAGTTTACCCCACAGGGCATTGTCATGCTCTCTTCCCGAACGGTAACGTCGCCATCGCCTTTACGCTGCGGCTATCTGGCTGGCGGTTTTATTTTTGCTGATGGCCGTTTTGTCAAAGAAGTGCCCAACGATCCGCATATTTTCTTCGCGGGTGAAGAGATAGCCATGGCGGCACGCGCATGGACCAATGGCTACGATATTTATTGCCCGCATAAGATCCTGCTCTGGCATTTTTATGGCCGCAGGCAACACCCCAAAGTCTGGGCAGACCACAGTAATCAGGCGAAGGCAACGGGTAGCGTCGCGCTTGCATGGTGGGAACGAGACCAGGTTGCGAAAC
>ERZ1108166.127-NODE-127-length-95249-cov-5.406097_pt1 | contig 95249 bp, 87 predicted proteins | sample MGYA00403702_ERZ1108166 | MGnify/ENA primary metagenome ERZ1108166 (study PRJEB35170, sample SAMEA104062401) | human gut metagenome | biome: human gut; feature: human-associated habitat; material: faeces | place: Denmark | collected 2012-05-01 ...
TTTATCACCAATCGCAGCTTTATAAAATCGGCATAATCGTACAGTTTTTCAGGCATAATAAGGTCATTCCATCACATAAACCGGAACGATACAATATTGCGGCAGTGAATTTATTCGCAATAATTCCAAAGTCCGTTTTGTCAAAAAGGCACAGTATCGTGTAGACAAGCCGGATTATGCTGAACGAGCTGTGACAGAGGCTCTTGTCAATGCGCTTATCCATCGTGATTATATTGTGCTTGGCAGCGAAATCCATATTGATATGTTTGATGATCGGGTGGAAATCACATCTCCGGGCGGTATGTTTGGCGGCGGCTCAATTCAGGAATACGATATTTACAGTATCCGTTCCATGCGACGAAACCCTGTGATTGCTGACCTGTTCCACCGCATGAAGTACATGGAACGCCGTGGAAGTGGCCTACGCAAAATCGTCAGTGAAACCGAAAAGCTGCCTGGATACACAGAGGCATATAAGCCCGAATTTACTTCAACAGCAACAGATTTCAGGGTCATCTTGAAAAATGTAAACTACAACTTAGAGGGTGACGCCCACCAAGTTATCCACCAAGTTACCCACCAAGTTATTGAACTATCAACGGTGTCCAAACAGATTTTGGCTTTTTGCACAACACCAAAATCCAAGAAAGAGCTTGCAGTATTTTGCGGCTTCAAAGATTTAAGAAACTTCACTTTGAAGCATATCAATCCGCTTTTAGAATCCGGGCAATTAGAAATGACTATTCCCGATAAACCTAAAAGTCGCAATCAAAAATATATTACAGTTCGTTCCGAATAAACAGAGAAGCAGGGCATTGGGTCTCATCTCCCATTGTCCTGTTTCTTTTCATTCCAAATTATATTCACATCATTTACCCATACGCCCAATCCTAGATCGCAAATTTCAAACTCTGCACCTTGCCCAGCAGCCAGATCGCAGCCAGCGGCACCCCATCGGACTAATCAAAAATGCCATAACCAGCAAAATTACACCATTCTGCGGGGAATAGGTAATAAGCACAGCCACGCCAAGCTATATTCCCAGAAGATAAGCGGCATTTTCCCAGAGAATCTGCTGCTTTTCTTTTTCTGAAAGACCGGTAAGGCTTTTTAATTTTTCTACGCAGTCTTTCTGGTAAGTCCAGGGAGCGTCTGTGCCGAAAAGAACCTTATCTGCCCCGTGAAGATGAATCATTCTGATAAACTGTTCTTCTTCCATGTGCATAATAGAATAGGAAGTGTCAAGATATACATTTTTTCCACAAAGTTTTTCTTCTGCTTCCTTATAATTGCCGTTGCTTCCCATATGTGCAAGAATCAGTCTGGGAGGAGCAGTGTCCTCAAGCACATGGAGAATCATATCAGGAGAGCAGAACGCCTCATCTGGGGTATACGGGTCATCTCCTGCGTGAGTGAGGACAGAAAGACCAAGCTCTGAAGCGGCATAAATAATGCGCATATACCGGATGTCATCGAAATAGACGCCCTGGTAGTTGGGATGAAGTTTAATGCCCTGAAAACCTTCTCTTTTTATCAGCTTTAAAACGTCTTTATAATTGTCGCAGACAGGGTGAAGTCCTGCAAAGGAAAGAAGGCGGCGAGAGGTATTTTCTGCGTATGTCTCGTTAATTTCTACAGCAAAACGGATAATGGAATCAATCTGCTGTGGGTTTGTGACAACGGGAAGAACCACGCTTACATCTACCCCGCTTTTTTCCATGGAATCAAGAAGCCCGGAAGCAGTTCCGTTCATGCTGGGGGTATGGTTGATGACAGAGGCAAGCTTAGGCACTGCTTTTTCTGCAACCTTACCCGGGAAAATATGTGTATGAAAATCTATAACCATAATAAAAACCTCCTGTTTTATATCTGGCAAATTCTTTCGTGCTTTGCACTGGTATCATTATAAAACAAAATTTTTTCAGTTTCAATCAGAGAAAAAGAATGATAAAATAAAAATATGAGTAAACAGTAAGGGAGGCATAAGAAATATGTATCGTATATTGATTGTGGAGGATGATGAAATAATAGCAGGTCTTGTGCAGAAACATCTTCAATCCTGGGGGTATCAGGTAGACTGCGTCAGCGATTTTTCCAATGTACTCCGGGAATTTGTGCAGAAAGCTCCGCAGCTCGTTCTTCTTGATTTAAAGCTTCCTTTTTATAATGGATTTCACTGGTGTGAGGAAATCAGGCGGATTTCTCAAGTTCCTGTTTTATTTCTTTCTTCTGCGGCAGACAACATGAATATGGTTATGGCAATGAGCCGGGGAGCAGATGATTTTATTGCAAAACCGTTCGACCTTGATGTGCTTGCTGCAAAAGTGCAGGCAGTTTTAAGGCGTACGTATGCTTTTGGAAAAAATTCCAATCTTCTGGAATGCGGAGGCGTGATTTTAAATCTTGGGAATGGAACGCTTCAATATAATGGAGAAAGTGCAGAGCTTACAAGAAACGAGCTTCGGATTCTGCAGATTTTAATGGAACATGCGGGGAAAATTGTATCGAGAGACGATATTATGACACACCTATGGGAAAATGATAGTTTTGTGGATGACAATACCCTGACAGTAAACATGACGCGTCTTCGAAAAAAACTGGAGGGCATGGGACTTTCGGATTTTATTGTAACAAAGAAAGGAATGGGATATATGGCGCAGGGAGGTATTTCATGAAATATCTCAGAGAATATGCAGGAAGAATAAAAAAATATGCGGCAGCCTTTTTGCTGTGCTGTTTTACAGCAGGCTGTGTGGCTTTTCTTTATGACCTTCCGGCAGAGCCGTTGATTTACGGAGGGATTTTATGCACTCTGATTATGCTTCTTTTTTTCTGGGATGGATACCGGAAGTATGTAAGGAGAAGGGAAACTCTTCAGCAGATTTTACAAAATAGTTTTCTGGAAGAAAAAATGTTTCCTGAGCCTTTTGATGAGACGGAACGGCTGTATCAGGATATTGTGAAAAATTTTAACAGCCTTCGAATGAAGGCAGAATCAGGGAAACTTCGTTTTTATGAGGAACTGAATGATTATTACACAATGTGGGTACACCAGATTAAGACGCCCATTTCTGCGCTCCGTCTTCTTTTGCAGGAAAACAAAGAAGAAAATAAGGCGGAGTTGTCCGAGCTTTTTAAAATTGAGCAGTATGTAGAAATGGTTCTGGGATATTTAAGAACAGAAGATATATCTGCAGATATGAGTTTTCAGGAATATGAACTGGACAGTCTTGTAAAAGAGCAGATACATAAGTATGCAAGAATCTTTGTTGGGAAAAAACTGACGCTTCATTATGAAGGGGTGGAAGAACGTGTTCTTACAGACGGAAAATGGCTTGGATTTGTAATCGGGCAGATTTTTTCCAATGCTTTAAAATATACGAAGCAGGGAGGAATTTCCATCTATATGAGCCGTGACAGAGCCCATACGCTTGTAATTGAAGATACAGGAATAGGGATTCGTCCGGAAGACCTTCCCAGAGTGTTTGAAAAAGGATTTACAGGGCATAATGGCAGAGAGGATAATCGCGCTACGGGAATCGGACTTTACCTTTGCGTGAAGATTATGAAAAAATTAAATCATGAGATTACCATAGAATCAATTCCGGGAAAAGGAACGAAGGTTTATCTTTTTCTGGGAAGAAAAGCGCTTGATATGTATTAACAGGAGGAATTTATGGGAGAAGTACAGCAGTCAAATTATGAAAAGGTTCTGGAAATGTGGCGCCAGAATTTCCTGAAAATGGACCATGAGTCGTTAATCAAAAAGTTTCATCTTGAAGCAGACGAAGAAAATCTTTATCTTATGTATTTTTCAAAGAAACTCAGGATTAACAGAAAAACGGGAAGGATTTCTTATGTGGAGGAGCCGGAGAGAAAGCCGGGATTTGATACTTCGATTACCATATACAATATGTTTCACTATGCCTGTGAATTTCCGGTGGAATCGGGAAAACTTGTGCCCTTCCGTGAAGTGAAGCGTGTGTACCCTTTTGAAGCGGCATATAAAAGGACTATTTTAAAGCGGTTTTCCGAAACTTTTTCCGGTCATGTAAAAGAGCTTTCCGTGGCGTGTAAAGCTCTTGGAGGAACTGCGCTTCCCCAGGGGGACGCAGGATATGTGCTTCCTGTTTTTCCGTTTCTTCATATGGCAGTTCTTTTCTGGGATGGTGACGATGAATTTGAAGCACAGGGAAATATGCTTTTTGATTCTAATATTACAGATTTTTTACATGAGGAAAATGTAGTGTGCGTAGCAGCAGATGTTGTGTATTATCTTACATTGGCGGCAGGAATGGAAGGGGAGGAAATTTATGCCGCATCTTCAAGAGAGGCAGATTCTCTTTCCAACCTTACAGAAATGTAAGGATACAGCTGAAATTGTAACCCGGGTCTATGGAAACAGGACCCGGGTTATATTATAGTAAATTACAGTGATGGAAACATTATTACAGAACAGAGAGGAGAAAGAATATGTCGTTATTGGAAGTAACAAATGTAAAAAAAATATACAGCACCCGATTTGGGGGAAATAAAGTGCAGGCGTTATCAAATGTTACATTTTCTGTGGAGGAAGGAGAATTTGTGGCGATTATGGGAGAGTCAGGAAGTGGAAAAACCACGCTTTTAAATATTCTGGCATCTCTTGACCGACCTACAGAGGGAGAGGTGCTTCTTGAGGGAAAAAGTATTGTCCATTTAACGGAGAAGGAGATTTCCGCATTCAGAAGAAAGAATCTTGGTTTTGTGTTTCAGGATTTTAATCTTCTGGATACCTTCAGCCTTCGTGATAATATTTATCTGCCCCTTGTTCTTGCAGGGGAAAATTACAGAGAAATGGAACAGAAGATACGCCCTATTGCCCAGGCCCTTCGTATTGCAGATATTTTGGAGAAGTATCCTTATGAGGTTTCCGGCGGACAGAAGCAGAGGGCTGCAGTTGCCAGGGCTCTTATCACAGAGCCGAGACTGATTCTTGCAGACGAGCCTACAGGAGCTCTTGATTCTAAGGCGGCTTCCCTTCTTTTATCCATGTTTGGGGAAATCAACGAGGCAGGACAGACAATTCTCATGGTAACTCACAGCGCCCAGGCTGCAAGCCATGCGTCGAGGGTGCTTTTTATTAAGGATGGAGAAGTGTTTCATCAGATTTACAGAGGAGGAAAAACACGCCAGGAAATGTATCAGATGATTTCCGATACTCTGACGATTCTGACAACAGGCGGTGAGACTTATGCGTAAAGGGTTATTTATAAAGCTTGCAGTAAGCAATATTAAAAGAAATAAAGGCACGTATATTCCATATATGATTACATGTATCTGCTGTATTGCCATGACATATATGATGTTTTTTGTAACACAGAGCAAAGATTTATCCGCGCAGGTCCCAGACAGTGCAATGGTAACAAGTATTATGTTTCTGGGCATTGCCGTTATTTATATTTTTTCTTTTATTTTTCTTTTGTACAGCAATAGTTTTGTCATGAAAAGGCGGCAGAAGGAAATAGGGCTTTATAATATTCTGGGACTGGAAAAAGGACATATTATGAAAATGATGGCTGTAGAGACGCTTTTTACTTCTGTTATCAGCATTATCGGAGGTATTGCGGTGGGGATTCTGGGAAGCAAGCTGGCTCTTTTGCTGCTTCTTAAAATCCTGCACGTTCCTGCACAGCTTGGATTTTACGTGTGTGTTCCTGGAGTTGTAGTGTGTGCAGTGATGTTTCTTCCTGTTGTAATTGTAACCTTATTCCGAAATGTCCACAGAGTACGGTTAAGTCAGCCTATTGAGCTTCTGCGCAGCGGAAATACAGGAGAAAGAGAGCCGAAAGCGAAATGGCTGATGGCGCTTCTGGGATTTATCTGTCTTGGAAGCGGATATTATATTGCGGTGACAACAAAATCTCCTGTCACAGCTCTTGGCCTGTTTTTTGCAGCTGTACTTCTTGTTATGGCAGGGACGTATCTTTTGTTTACAGCCGGAAGTATTGCAGTGTTAAAAGTGATGCGCTGGAAAAAAAGTTTCTATTACAAAATAAAGAATTTTACAAGCATTTCCGGTATGATTTACCGTATGAAACAAAATGCAATGGGGCTTGCAAGTATCTGTATTTTAAGTACAGGCGTACTTCTTATGCTGTCCACTACGGTTTCTCTGAATATGGGGATAGAAGATTCTTTAAGCGATATGTTTCCTTACGATGCAGGTTTTACATTTAACAATGTTACTTTTGAAGAAGTGCCGCGATTGCGAAATGCTTTTGATGAAGCTGTGGAAAAAGAGAAAGTTCCTTATGAAGAAAAAATAACACAGGTAGTTCTTGATATTAGTGTGGCAAGAAACGGAAATGACATGGAAATTCTTACAAGGGATACGGCTGCTTCTGCAAATGTGGAATATCTGACGGTTGTGCCTGAGGAAGAGTATGAGAAAATCAGTGGAAAAACTGTGGAGCTGAAACCAGGAGAAATCCTTGCCTTTCAGGAAAACGGGGGAAAAGGAAATATTTCTCTGAACGGTGTTACTTATAAGGTAAAGGAGTGGCTGAAAGAAAAGCCCACATATGACAGAGGAGATAATGTATTTTATAAAACTACAATTGTAGTTACAAAAGAGGATTTGCAAAAAATGGACGCTCTCCAAAAAGAGCTGGTAGGAAAGGACAGGGGATACCTGAAGCTTGAGTTTGGACTTTATATAGAAGGGGGAAAAGAGGCAGATATAAAATATGGAAATATTTTGCAGGAAGATTTAGCGCCGTTGGCAGAGACACTTCAGGCAGAAGATGGAGATATGACACCTTGGTTTCGATATAATATCCGGGAAGAACATTACCGTTCTTTTTATACATTAAACGGCGGTCTTCTTTTCCTTGGAATTTTCCTTGGGTTTATTTTCCTTGTAGGAGCCGGTATGATTATCTATTATAAGCAAATGTCTGAGGGTTATGAAGATAAAGAACGGTTTGAAATTATGCAGAAGGTGGGCATGAGCCGGAAAGAAGTAAAATCCGCTATTCGCAGACAGATTCTTATGGTATTTTTCCTGCCTCTTTTGATGGCTGTCCTTCATATTATTATGGCATTTCCTATGATAAGCCGTCTTCTGGGACTTCTGGGAATGATGAATACAGAGCTTTATATTTTGTGTACTGCCGGTACAATTGTTGTTTTTGCAGTGATTTATGCAGCGATTTATATGTGTACGGCGAAGTCTTATTATAAAATTGTGGAGAGGAGAGGGTAGTTTACCTCTCCACAGAGTGAGGAAAGAGATAGTGGAAGATGGAGGGGGAATCTGTTAAAATAAAGATAGAAAATAGAAAAGAGGTGGTGTACAGTTGCTTTCTTTTCTACAGAAGATAAAGGTTTAAAGTACTTTCCGAAAATACTGCATGGTTTTATGCAGACCTTTCATAATACAAAAGATAAGGATACTAAAATTTATGAAAGGAGAGCCCTTATGGGAAGTTCAAAGCACGAAGATGCCATTATGAAAATGGGGTTTCGCTATTTTCGGGATACAATTTTGAAATTGTTGGGAATTGATTATACCTATGTGGATATAGGTCCGACAGAACTTGTGGAATTGACGATTCATTCTCTTTATATGGATTTTACGTTTCTGACAACATCGGGTCAATATGTTCACGCAGAATTTCAGACGACTAATGGAGGCGAAAAAGATTTACGCCGTTTTCATGCTTACGAGGCAGTTTTATCACATGAGAGCGGTAAAAGTGTAATCACGTATGTGATATATTCGGGAGGAATCAAAAAGTCGAAGACAGAGTTGGATTGCGGCGCGTATACATACAGAGTGATACCGGTTTACATGACTGCCAGGGACGCGGAAGAGATTTTTACAAGACTTCAGGAGAAAATAAAATGTGGCAGGGAATTTACAGAACAGGATTTTGCAGAATTATCACTTACACCGCTTATGAGCAGCCCTTTAAGTAAAAAGGATACATTGAAAGAGGCGATTTTACTGGCGAAAACAAGTAACTCTGTAACGGCTCAGAAATCAATGGCAATACTTTATACACTTGCAGATAAATTTCTGGATAATTGTGATTTGGAAGAGATAAAGGAGGTAACTGCCATGACCAGATTAGGGCAGATGTTGTATGATGATGGTTTTAGGAGTGGAAGTGAATGCGGAAGTGAGCGTATGACAAAGCTGACTCGCATTTTATTGGAGGAAAACCGTCTGGAAGATTTGAAGAAGGTAACAGAAGATAAAGAGTTTCGTGAGGAATTGATGAAAAAATATAATATTCAGTAAATATGAATAAAAATCCACCGTTTTTCTTTTGTGTGAGAAAAACGGTGGATTTTTTGAGGAAATCTGGTAAAATAGTAAAGTATTACTAAGAGAAAGGAAGGAGAGCCTTATGAAAGGCGAAAGTTTTAAAAGGGGGCTGCGCGATGGCGTGCCTATAGGACTGGGGTATTTTGCAGTATCGTTTACCTTTGGTATGATGGCAGTTGCCGGTGGATTAAGTATCTGGCAGGCAGTGTTAATTTCTGTCACAAATCTTACATCTGCCGGGCAGTTCGCAGGACTTGATATTATGCTTGCGGCAGGTTCTTACTGGGAGATGGCGCTGACACAGTTAATTATCAATCTGCGGTACAGTCTGATGTCCTTTTCCCTGTCTCAGAAATTAAGAAGAGACGTTTCCTGGGCGCACAGGTATCTTGTAGCGTTTGGCGTGACAGATGAGATTTTCGGTATCAGTGTAAGCCGTCCGGAAAAGGTACATCCTTTTTATAATTACGGAGCAATGTGTGTGGCAATTCCAGGATGGACACTGGGAACACTTGCAGGTGCAATTTCAGGAAACCTTCTGCCGGATTTTATGATGAGCGCGTTAAGTGTGGCGATTTACGGAATGTTTCTTGCAATTGTCATTCCCCCTGCAAAGAAAAATAAAGTCGTTCTTGCAGTTGTTCTGGGAGCGATGGCAGTAAGCGGACTGTTTTCTGTTGTTCCTATTCTGAAGAAGGTATCTTCCGGTTTTGTGATTATTATTACAACTCTTCTTGTGGCAGGGGCAGCAGCGTATTTCTGTCCGGTGCAGGAAGAAAAAGAGACAGAAGAAAGAGAAGGTGAATCATATGAGTCATAATATTTATATCTACATATTCGTTATGGCAGGAGTTACATACCTGATTCGTATGCTTCCTCTTGTTCTTGCAAAAAAAGAAATTTCAAATCCGTTTATTAAGTCGTTTCTTTACTATGTGCCATATGCCTGTCTGGCAGCTATGACATTTCCTGCAATCCTGTTTGCTACAGAAAGCCCTGTTTCAGGAGCAGCAGGCCTGGGAGCTGCGCTGATTGCGGCTTATAAAGAAAAAAGTCTTCTTACAGTTGCTCTGGCAGCCTGCTGTGCAGTGTTTGTGGTGGAGCGGATTCTACAGTTCGTTTAATTTTCTCCTAAAAAAGAAAGGTCGATTTCCCCGTCATATACAGTTGTGGCGGGGCCTGTCATATATACAAGATTTTCTTCGCGATTCCAGAAAATTTCCAAATCTCCTCCAAGAAGCTTTACAGTAACGGGTGCACTTCCGTCAACGTGATGATTTAATATAGAAGCAACGGCAACGGCGCACGCCCCTGTTCCGCAGGCAAGTGTTTCCCCGGAACCTCTCTCCCATACGCGCATCTGAACTGTGTGCTCATCAATGACTTTTACAAATTCTGTATTTACCCTGTCCGGGAAAAGAGGGTGGTTTTCAAACTTCGGACCGATTTTCTCAATTTCAAGGTGTTTTACATCGTCCATAAATACAACAGCGTGGGGATTTCCCATGGAAATACCTGTAAAATGATAAGTGTTTTCGTCTATTTCAATAGGAGCGTCAACGGCTTTTTCCCCTTCTGTCAGAACCGGGATTTCTTTTGGGGTGAGAATGGGAGAACCCATATTTACACGGACGGAGGAAACTTTCCCGTCTTTTACTGTAAGGTCAAGATATTTAATGCCGCTTTTTGTTGCAACAGAAATACTTGTTTTATTTACAATGCCGTAGTCGTAGGCGTATTTGGCAACGCAGCGTATTCCGTTTCCGCACATAGCTCCCTGAGAACCGTCAAGATTATACATATCCATTTCGCAGTCTGCAATTTCAGAGGGCTTAATGAGAATCAGCCCGTCAGAGCCGATTCCAAAGTGGCGCTCACTTACAAATTTAGCCACCTCACCTGGGTTTTTTACTGTTTCCTTAAAACAGTTTACATATACATAGTCATTTCCAATTCCCTGCATTTTTGTGAATTTCATAATATCATTTCCTTTCGTGATTTATTTAAAGTTTTACTGGATTTTTGAAAAAGGCTCCAGACTTCTTTTCAAAATACCTTTTATCTGTGCAATCAAAGTTCCGTAATTTGTTATTGGGATTCCCTGATCATTGGCACAGGCAATGCGGTATTTCATTTCCCTTTCATTGAGCATACAGCCGCCGCAGTGGACAATCATCTTATAAGGAGAGAGCTCCTGTGGAAATTCTGTCCCTGAGGTAAAGGAAAAATCAAGTGTTTTTCCAGTATATTCCTGAATCCAGCCGGGAAGCTTAACGCTTCCAATATCGTTACACTGTCGATGATGGGTGCAGCCTTCGCATATGAGAATCTTGTCCCCTGTTTCCAGAGAATCCACAGCAGAAGCTCCCTGAACTAAAGTCTGAAGATTTCCTTTGTATCTGGCAAACAGAATAGAAAAAGAAGTAAGCATAATATGCGCTGGCGTATGTTTTGCCACAAAGGGGAAAACCTGGCTGTCCGTAATCACAAGACGGGGCGAAACTCCCTTTTTGAGAAGACCGGAAAGCATCCGGGGAAATTCTGTATCCCGCACAGTAAGAGCCGTTGCTCCGCAGGAGAGAATATCGCGTATTGTCTGCTGCTGGGGAAGAATCAGCCTTCCCTTTGGGGCTGCATTATCTATGGGGATGACAAGAAGCACAAGGTCAAGAGGCTTCAGCATATCAGATACAAGAGGTTTTTCTTTTCCTCCTTTTGGAGCAAGCGAGGCAATTCTTTCTTTCAGCTCATGAATATTTGTGCCTTCTTTTGCGCTGACACAAATAGAATGAATATCCGGTGAAACCGAACTGTCCGGAGTATCAGATACTGCGGCATTGCCGGGAGCGTTCCTGTTTAAATCTATTTTATTATATACAAGAAGAAAAGGGATATTTTTCTCCTGGAAACTGGAAATCAGAGTTTCTTCTGATTCTGTAAGTCCGGCAGCGCTGTCTATAATAAGAACTGCAATATCTGTTTTATTTAGAACCTGCAGAGTTTTCTGGATGCGAAGCTTTCCCAACTCTCCTTCATCATCAATACCAGGAGTGTCAATGAGCATAACAGGTCCGAGCGGCAAAAGTTCCATAGTCTTATATACCGGGTCGGTTGTTGTTCCTTTGACGTCAGAGACAATGGCAAGGCTCTGCCCTGTTACTGCATTTATGATACTTGATTTTCCGGCGTTTCGCCTGCCGAAAAAAGAAATGTGTACCCGCTCTGCAGCGGGAGTCTGGTTCATAGCCATAATAACCTCCTTTTGGTTTTCTCATGTCTATATTTGAATAAATGAGTATTTATTCGTCTAAGTGTTGTAAATAATTATAAAAAAAAATTAATTATTATGCAAGTATACTCTTGAATTTTAAGAAAAACATGATAGAATAGAAGCACAGTAGAAAATATACAAAGACATTGCATAAATTAAATATTTATTCATACCATGCATATTTTAAGGAGGAAAAAGTAATGAAAAACATGAAGAAATTTGCAGCACTTGCGCTTAGCACAGCGATGATCGTATCTATGACAACAGGCGTTTCCGCATCCATTGAAACAAAGGACGACCTTGCAGGAAAGAAAATCGGAGTACAGCTTGGAACAACAGGCGACCTCGAGGCTTCCGAATATGAAAAAGACGGAGCAGTAGTAGAGCGTTACAGCAAAGGCGCTGAGGCAATTCAGGCATTAAAGGCAGACCAGATTGACTGTGTGATTATTGACTCTCAGCCGGCACAGAAATTTGTAGAGAATAACGATGACCTGAAAATTCTTGACGAGCCATTTGTAGAGGAAGAATATGCAATCTGCCTGAAAAAAGGAAACGATGAGCTTTTGAAAGAAATTAACGGAGCATTAAAGGAATTAAAAGAAGACGGAACAATTGACAGCATTATGGACAATTATATTGGAGATAATATTGGTGAGACACCATATGAATCTCCGGAAGATGTTGACCGTTCTAATGGAAAACTGGTTATGGCAACAAATGCAGAGTTTGAGCCGTATGAGTATCATGAGGGAGACGAAATTGTGGGAATCGATGCAGACATTGCGCAGGCAATCTGCGATAAGCTTGGATATGAGCTTAAGATTGAAGACATGGAATTTGATGCGATTATTGCAGCTGTAAATTCCGGAAAAGCAGATTTCGGTCTTGCAGGAATGACAATTACAGAAGACCGTCAGGCAAGCGTTGATTTTACAGATACATATGCAAATGCAAGCCAGGTTATCATTGTAAAGAAATAATAGAAACGGATTGTAGGAAACCAGAGACAAAGAGCTGTTGCATTTATACAACAGCTCTGTTTTAAGGAAGAGGAAAAATTCATGAACCATATGTTTTTAGCAGATATTAAACAGGATTTATATCTGAACTTTATTAAAGACGACCGTTACATGTGGCTTGTGGACGGTCTCAAAACAACATTGATTATTACAGCATTTGCCGTTGTAATCGGAATTATTATCGGATTTTTTGTTGCGATTGTCCGCTCTGCCCATGACAAGACAGGATCCTTTAAAATTTTAAATGCCATTTGCCGCGTATATCTGACTGTAATCCGCGGTACACCTGCAATGATTCAGCTTTTAATTATGAACTTTGTTATTTTCGGTTCTGTGAGTATGAACAAAATTGTGGTAGGAGCACTTGCCTTCGGTATTAACTCCGGTGCATACGTGGCAGAAATTGTGCGTTCCGGAATTATGTCCATTGATCAGGGACAGATGGAAGCAGGACGAAGCCTGGGACTTAATTATTCACAGACTATGCGTCTGATTATTATTCCACAGGCGTTTAAGGCAGTTCTTCCTGCTCTTGTAAATGAGTTTATTGTTTTGATTAAAGAGACTTCCATCATCGGTTATATTGGAATGATGGACCTTACAAAGGGAGCAATGCTGATTCAGAGCCGTACATACAATGCTTTCTGGCCTCTGCTTGCGGCAGCAGCAATTTATCTTGCTCTTGTTATGATACTTACCTTTGGAATGAATAAACTGGAAAGGAGATTAAGAACCAATGAGCGTTGAAAAGAATCAGGTATTAATTGAAGTAAAAGAACTGAAAAAAGCTTTTGGAAACAATCATGTTCTGGACGGCATTTCCACTGACATTCATCAGGGTGAAGTAGTTGCCATTATTGGTCCTTCCGGTTCCGGTAAATCTACATTTCTCCGCTCCTTAAACTTAATGGAAGTACCTACAGGCGGACAGATTCTTTTTGAGGGAACAGATATTACAGACCCGAAGGTGGACATTAACCGCCATCGTCAGAAAATCGGAATGGTTTTCCAGCAGTTTAATCTTTTTCCTCATAAGACGGTAAAAGAAAATATTATGCTTGCTCCTGTAACATTAAAATTAATGACAGGTGAGGAAGCGTCAAAAAAAGCAGATGAGCTTCTTGCCCGTGTAGGCCTTCCGGACAAGGCGGATGCTTATCCGGATATGCTTTCCGGCGGACAGAAACAGCGTATTGCAATCGCAAGAGCGCTTGCAATGAATCCTGACGTTATGCTTTTTGACGAGCCGACTTCCGCGCTTGATCCGGAAATGGTAGGAGAAGTTCTGGAGCTTATGAAAGAACTTGCAAAAACAGGAATGACAATGGTCGTTGTTACCCACGAGATGGGATTCGCAAGAGAGGTTGCAACAAGAGTTATTTTTATTGATGATGGAAAAATTCAGGAAGAAAATACTCCTGCAGAGTTTTTTGAAAATCCGAAGAATCCGCGTTTAAAAGAATTTTTATCAAAGGTTTTATAAAGAATCAGAAGAAACAGAAAGCCCCCGGCAGTTCGTATGAATCGCCGGGGGCTTTTTGGAAAGGAGTATAAAGTAAAAAGAACACTAATTTTCAGAAGGACACTGGTTTTTCCGGAGTTCTCCGTAACAGTATTTCATAATTGCCTTTCTTGTAATCAGCCCGATGAAAGAACCCTGATCGTCTATGACAGGAACATAATTCTGGTTGATGGCGCGGTCAAAAAGATCCTCCATATTGGAATTTGCGTGGACTGGTTTATAAGTTGCTCTTCTTGGGATTGCCATAATGGAAATTCCCTCAGTATCTTTCATATCTGTAATATTTAAGTGTTTCATTCCCCACAGAAGGTCTCCCTCGGAAATCGTTCCGAGATATTTCCCGTCAAGGGTCAGAAGAGGAATACAGGAAAATTTCCGGTGTTCCATTTTTTCAAGAGTCTGTCTTAAAGTTTCATCTTCAAATATGTATGCCACTTCACTTTTTGGTGTCAAAAAAAATAAAATATTCACGTTATTACCTCATTAATGTATAGCAGTTGTTTTTAGTTGTACGTCGTAGAAAACCGACGATTTGCACTATAATAATGATAGTATGAGGCGGTGTTTCTGTCAATAAGATGAAATATTAAATTTTTCGAAACTGCTGTTCTGACAGGGGGGGGGGTAGAACAAAGTCACTCATAAAAAGATAAATGCTGCTGCAGATTTCGGATGATAGATTTTATAAGGTCTCCTGTTTCTTCCGGTGTGTAAAAGCTGGAGTCGTCTAGTGACTGCATATAATCCAGAAAAACAGATAAAAGTCCTGTTTCGTTCAGCATTAGATATGTGGTCTGGTTTTCCACATTATCAAAGCAAAAATATCCTATATTATCGTTTACACAAAGATGCAGATTAATGGGAAGCTGGTCAAGGGGCTGTTTTAGCATTCTGTAATGTCCCTGGTAACAAACAGGGAGAAATTCCTGAAGCATCTGCAGACGTTCTTCGGGAAGGAGAGGGCGGTAAAAAGAAGAAGGGATTTCTTTTAATCTTCCAGAATCTATAAAACGCCGGACTCCTTTTTCTGTAAAATATACGTGCAGATTGGAAAGTTTTTTTGCGCTTGTATGTAAAAATGTACGCAGCATTTCCAAAATTTGGCTGCGGTTGGAAAGATTTTGGGACAGAGCCGCTTCCAGAATGCTGTCAGAAATAAACGGTATAAAACAGGCTTCCGGCTGTAGGAGATAGCTGGCAGATATATTTTGCCCCATATAGTTAAGCATGGAAAGATCCTGTGGTGTCAGGCGAAATACTTGGAAAAGCGATTGACATTTTCCCTGACAGGAATGAAAAAGTTTCCAGAATTGTTTTACAACAGAAGGCTCTTTGTAGAAAATCCCCTGCTGATAATCAGAAGAGCAGGCAATTGCATATCTGGATGTAACAATAAAGTAAGGAAAAGCGTTCAGATTAAAAAAGTGTGAATGTATGCTGTCATAAAAATAGTAGGCCTGATAATCCAGATTTCTAAGGTATAAGGGAAAAATATTTTTAAAATAGTTTAAATTATATAATTCGTGGTCTTTTGTAAGAGTTTCTATATTGCTCAGACAGAGAATCTGACGGATTTCCAGGGAACATCCCAGGTTCAGACTGGCGAGAAGATTAAATAGAAACTCATAATCCGGTTGTAGAAAAAGGGCAATTTTTCCTTTTTCAGCAAGGGCTTCTTCTGATAAAATGCTGCGGATTACATAGTTTATCTCCAATTGTGTAGAAAGAGCCGCACAGGAGGGAAATTCTGAAAATGTTTTATTTGCAGCAATATAAGGCGCGCTATTTCCGGGACGAATTGAAAAATTATCCGGGAAATTCATAAGAAAATTCTGTGCGTTTTTTCTTCTGTAATAATTATCTGCGCCTGTTTTTGTAATTTCGTACGCTTCCAGAAAATATCTGTGTTCCGCTGGTGTCAGGTGCATAAATTCAGCCATTTTATCAACAGTTTCCTTAGAGGGCGGGTTTCGCTTTCCGTTAATAATTTTATACATGGTTGAACGGTCAAAATTACAGTATTTAATAAGGGAATAAACCTTTATATTTTTTTCGTGAATAAACTGACTGAGTGTATTCGAAAATTCAGACATAACTCTTTTCTTTCCTCGCATTTCTTTTGTTTCTCTTTCCTCATTTTATCATAAATCTTCTGGAAAAAAAGGTATCATGTAGTGAATAACAGGATATATGTAATAAAAAAAGTGCCCACAAAGAATGCCACATTTTTATAAAAAACAGAAAAAAAGGATAATAATAGAAAGAAAAGTGCCCACATAATATGCCACAGATTGATGATGAAAAATAAAAAATTTAAAATAAAAAGAAAAGACGAAGAAGCAAAGAAGGAGGAGAGTATATGGGAGAAGGAGGCAGAGCATACGCACAGATACATTATGATCCTGATAATCTGGACGATGCAGTTGTGACGGAAGTTCATGAAGAAGAGGAAGAGACGGCTGAGGCTGAAGAAGCTACGGAAATGGCGGGGGAAATGGAAGAAACTGCAGAGGAAGCAGAGGAAAAAGAAACGGCAGAGACGGCGTCGGAAGTATTGGAGGAAACCATAGAAGAGGAAGAAACAAATCCAGAACAGGAAATGGAAGAGCCGCAATTGGAATCAGGACAGGATGTATCTGCAGAAGCAAGAGATAAGTGGGAAGAATCAGATACAGCTTTTGATTCTGCTGAGATAGAAGCTCTTTTGATGAAGCAGGACTCTATGTTTGAGGATATTTCCCGCACCCTCAGAAGACTGGAAAAGAAATTTGCAGATGAGATTTTAAATGGAGAAAATCGCGATTCTGCCGTAAAGACTATGTACAAAGAAATGAATGATTATAAGGCGGGGATTGTAGAAAAAGCATTGAAAAATGTAATTTACGACATTATTGATATTCGCGAAACTATGCTGTCCCAGAGTAAATTCCTTCGTGAGAAAAAGGAGCAGGATTTTATTTCTTTAGAAGAGTTTGAGTCATATGCGGACGACCTTGGAGATATTTTGGAAAAGCATGACGTTTCCATATATAAAGGAAAGTTAGGAGAAGAGAATGTGGCAGTACGTCAGAAAATCACACGGAAGGTGGAGACAGAGGACGAATCTCGCGTACGTACAGTTGCAGAGAGTTTAAGTTATGGATATGAGTATGGAGGTAAGGTACTGTATCCGGAGCGTATCAGTGTTTATATAAAAAAGAAATAAATAGAAAAAGACAAAAGAAGGAGAGGGAACAGATATGGAGAAAAAGGCATTTGGAATTGACTTGGGTACGACATATTCCTGTATTAGTTATGTGGATGATATTTCAGGAGAGCCGGTTGTAGTAGATAATCAGGAAGGAACAAGCGTGACGCCTTCCATTGTATTTTTTGAGGACGAAACTTCTTTTACCGTAGGGGATGTTGCAAAGGAATCAGCAATTACTTCACCGGAGAATACATGTGAGTTTGTAAAACGAAAAATGGGAACAAAGGATGTTGCGATTACAGTTGGAGATACTGATTATTCAGCGGAACAGATTTCTGCCCTGATTTTGAAAAAACTTGTATGTGACGCGGAGACAGCCCTTGATACAGAAATCAAAGATGTTGTAATTACCTGTCCTGCATATTTTGGAATTGCAGAGCGTACAGCGACAGAAAACGCAGGAAAAATGGCTGGTCTTAATGTGCTGGAAATCATCAATGAGCCAACAGCAGCAGCTCTCTGTTACGGAAGTTTAAGAGATGTGGAGGATAAGACAATCCTTGTTTACGATTTAGGAGGAGGAACTTTCGATGTTACGATTATTCGCGTAACTCCGAAGGAGATTGTTGCTATCGCAACAGATGGTAATCATCAGCTTGGAGGAATGAACTGGGATGCGGCTTTAATAGAGTATCTTCAGGACGCCTTCTGTGAGCAGAAACCGGATTTTGACGGAGACTGGGATTTGGAAGCGCTTCAGGAACTTCAGTTAAAGGCTGAAAAAGCAAAACAGCAGCTTACTGCAAAGGATAAAACAAAAGTAATCGTATCTGCTTCTGGTATGAAAGCAAGTATTGAGGTGACAAGAGAGACTTTTGACGATATTACAAGCGCTCTTTTAAAATGTACGATTGATAAAACAAATGATGCAATTACGTCTGCAAAAGAAAAAGGCGTTACAAAAATTGATGAGATTATTCTTGTAGGCGGTTCCTGTAAGATGCCGCAGGTAAAAGAAATAGTAAGCAGTACATATCCGGATATTCCAATTAAAATGTTTGAACCCAATACAGCAGTTGCAAAAGGTGCGGCCATTCACGCGAATAATCTGCAGCAGGGAAATCAGGAGCTTCAGAAATGGAAGGATATTCTGAACATAGTAAATCAGGATAAACCTGTGGAAGAAATCATTGACATCAATGATTTGAACAGTGAAGACCTGGATGAGGAGACAAAACAGAAGATTGCAAAAGTTGCAGAAGAGAAGGGCGAAGATGTTGATAAAATTGATATGGTTCTGGGAGGAAAGCTTTCGGAAACATTAAAAAAGGACACTCCTGTTCTGAAGAATATTACTTCAAAAAGCTTCGGTATTGAGGTTCTTGTAACAGAAAATGTGGGAGGGGAGTTAAAAAGGACACCTAAGATTTCCAATCTTGTAACAAAACAGGATCCGGTTCCTGTTACGATTACGAAAGAATTTGGAACAGCGTATCCCAATATGGTAAATGCAGAGCTTGTAATATATGAGACAGATGTAACAGAGCCCTGCTATGACATCGGAGTAAACGAGCCTCTTGGAACGGCTGTTCTTGAACTGCCTCCAAATCTTCCGGAAGGTTCTCCTATTGAAATTACCATTGAATTGTCCACAGATGGTTTACTGAAGCTGAGAGGATATGAAAAAACATCACATAATGAATGTACAGCCACCATGCAGTCTGATGCGATTCTTACAGTAGAGGAAGTAGAAGAGCAGACAGCGGCTCTGTCAGGACTGGAGCTTATCAGTTAAACAGCAGGAATATTGTAAGTAAGGGTGCGGTGAAAACAGCACCCTTATGTGTTTTTTTAGGAGGAGAAATATGCGAGTTGGAATTGACCTTGGGACAACCTACTGTGCAGTTGCTTATGTAAATCCAAAAACAGGAAAGGCAGAAGTAATTCCTAATAGCTGGGGAGAAGCAACAACACCATCCGTTCTTTATTTTGAAGAAGATGGAACGATTCTTCACGGCGAGGCTGCAAAAGCTTTTGTGGAGGAAGGCTCTGAAAATACGGCGAATTATTTTAAATATTATATGGGAGATGATTCCTATAGCATTTGTAAAAATGGAAAAGAATATAAGGCAAGAGATCTCTCTGCAGAACTTTTAAAAGGAGTGGTAAGGGAAGCGGAGGAGACGCTTGGAGAAAATATATACGAGGCGGTTATTACAGTTCCCGCATATTTCGATCACTTTCAGAGATTGGAAACAATGGAGGCGGGAAAGCAGGCTGGATTAAATGTACTGAATATTATCAGCGAACCTACGGCTGCTGTTTTTGCATATGGAATTCACGGAAAAGGAATAAATCAGACAGTACTTGTCTATGACCTTGGAGGAGGAACATTCGATGTAACCATTGCAAAAATTACAGACGATGAAATTCAGGTTCTTGGAACAGACGGAGATCACAGATTAGGAGGAAAGGACTGGGATGATGCCCTTGCAGAATATCTTTGTGATCAGTATGAGGAAGAATTTGGCGTAAATCCAAATGAAGATTCGGAGATGGCGACAGAGCTTCAAGCGCTTGCAGAAAAGGTAAAAAAGCAGCTTACAGGAAAAAGCAGCGTAAAGGCAGTTCTGAATTACTATGGTAAAAAAGGAACGTACGTTGTGACAGAAGAATTATTTGAAGACATAACTGCCTTCCGCCTGAATCAGACGAAAGATATTATAGAGAAGCTGATGGGAGAAATTTCTATGAGCTGGTCACAAATTGACGGAGTTCTTCTTGTGGGAGGTTCTACGAGAATGCCGCAGGTAAAGAAATATCTTACAGAAATGTGCGGGCGTCCGCCGATGAGTGGTGTGAATGTAGATGAGGCGGTTGCTCTTGGTGCTGCCATTCGTGCAAATATTGATTTGGAAGGAAATATAGCGATTGGGGGAAACCGTTTTTCCATTGGAACAGGAACAACCATGCAGCCTTCTTTTTCCATAGCAGGAGCAAAGCGAATTAAAGACGCTACGGCTCACAGTATGGGAATGATAGCTGTCAACAAGGAAGTTACAAATTATGTAAACAGTATCATGATTCGAAAGAATTCAGAAATCCCATCTACTGTCACAAGTCCGTATGAGCTTGGTGTTTTGAAAAATGAAGAAAACAAACTTGAGGTATATATGCTTCAGGGAGAAGAGGAAAGACTTACGTATCCTTTGAATTGCTCCGTGCTTGGGAAATACGTTTTTACAGGCATTGAGACAGGAAAAGACAAAGCGGAAATCATAGATGTCACATATTCCTACGATGAAAACAATATTGTAAATGTTTCTGCTGTGCAGAGGAGATGTAAAAAAGAGCTGACTCTTCATATTGAACCTGTGGAAGAAGATATGAGCTGGGTGCTGGATGATCCGAGAGAAAGGATGAAATCAATGAATCCGGAAATGTCGGTGTTCCTTGCTATTGACCTTTCCGGAAGTATGGCAGGAGAACCTTTAAAAGAAGCGAAAAAAGCAGCCATCAGTTTTGTAAAACAATTTGACCTTTCTTATGTGGATGTGGGACTGATTAATTTTTCCGACCGCTCCGTCGTGTATCAGAAGCTTACCCATGATGAAGGAACATTAATTAGAAAGATTAACAAGTGGGAGATAAATGATGGAGGAATTGGATTCTGTAATAAAGGAGAACCTTTTACAGATGCGAAAAGAGAGCTTGGTGCAGTTAAAAAAGATGCGAGGTATCTTGTCGTTTTGACAGATGGATACTGGGACAGAGAGCCAGAAGCAATTTCAAGAGCAAAAGAGCTTCATAAAATGGGAATTGAAGTAATTGCGGTAGGATTTGGAGGGGCGAAAAAATCATTCCTTAACGCCATTGCGTCCAGAACCGATTTTTCTTCTTTTACAGACCTTGGGAATCTGGAATCTACCTTAACCGGAATTGCAAAAATATTATAGAGAACAGGAGTTTTGAAAATGGGAAGAGGAACGGATAATTTTTTTCTTATTTTGGAACTGGATTTTTTAAAACCGGAATCAGACTGGCAGGTTATTGAGCAGAGAATTAAGGATAAGAAAAAATTCTGGAATGATAATTGCAATAAAGGAGATAAGCAGAAGAAATACAGACAGTATAAGGATCAGTTTATGGAAATCGGCCGCGTAATGAAAACCCCTGAGCTTCGAATGGCGGAGGCAAAGGATGCGCAGGAATTTGTAAAAGAGGTCCTGAAGGAAGAGCTGAAATTTTTTGCAGGAGAAAAAACAATAGAAACTGCCGCGGCGAAAGTGATTATGGAAAGAGCGGGCATCTGGCCAGAGATGTTTGAAAAAATGACAGGACTTAAAATTGGAGACGGAGCCGGAGAAGAGGCAAAAGATGTTGCGGATCCGAATCCAAAGCCGGATAAAGCTGCAAAATTTAAAAAATATAATTCAGATCTGGCAGTTGTGAATAAGAAAAATCTGTACGATTTTCTCGCAGGTGATTCAGAGACAGATATTATCGGAATCCAGTCCCTTGATGGGGAGGAATTGATAACAGGATATTCGAATCCGATGAAAGAGAAAGTGAAATATGAAAAAACAGAAGAAGCTACTGCTGTCAGAACTCTTTGTGCTGCATGTGAGGAAATTTTTGATCCAAAAAGTACAGAACTTCGAAAAAATTATGACAAATACATTATCTGGCAGAAAAAAGATTTCGTGATTTCCAGAATGGTACAGTTTGCAGGAGATTCCAGAAAGCTTTCCTCTGAACAGAAAAAGCTTTTTACAGATGAAATGACGCAGATTGTGCGAAACAGGGAAGAGGCAGTTAAGATTATCGAGCAAATCTGCAGCTTTAAAAAAATCTTTTCAGGAGCGCCTGTTGCGCAGGAACAGGGAAAGGTGGCGTGCGGCCATTGTTATGCGATGGTGGATATTTCTCATGGAGAAAAGAAATGTTCAAGCTGCGGTCACGATCTTTATATTAAATGTCCCAAATGCCAGAAAGAAGTTCTTGCTTCTTTATCTGCATGCGGTTATTGCGGCTTTGTTTTAAAAGATGTGCAGACAGTGGAAACTTTATGTGCGGCGGCAAAGACATCCCTTGAAAATATGGAGTTTGACAGGGCGAGAAGCAGCCTTGGAAAAGCAGAAAAGCTGTTGTCCGGATACAGTAAGATAGCAGGATTGAAAAAAGAACTTTCCCAAAAAGAGACAGAGTTTTCTGCTGAAATTGAGAAATTAAATAAGCTGGTATCAAAGAAAGCTTTTTATAAAGCGGAAGGCGTACTGCGGGAGCTTCAAAAAAAAGTGCCAACAGCCAAAATTCCCAATGAGACTTTAATTGAAACATCAGTGCAGGAAGCAGAACGGCTTTATAAGACTGCGGTGGGAGCGTCCTCTGAGGATGAGATTATTCGTATCTGTACAATGATTGCAAATAGCTGTGCAGATTATCCAGGCGTAGAAACCCTGATGATGAAATACAGACCGAAGCCGGCTTCAGATGTGCGCGCCGTATCAGATGCGAAAGGAGGCAGCATAAGCCTTACCTGGATAAAAAGCGCATCAGCAGGAGAGATTTCCTATAAAATTGTCCGAAAAGAAAATACGGCGGCAGCCTCTTGTGACGATGCAGATGCAGAAGAAATAGGAACAGCAGGCATTTGTAAATTTGTAGATACTGCGCCGAAGCCAGGTGTAATTTATTACTATTCTGTTTATGCTGTGCGCGGCGGAGTTGTCTCAGACGCCGCCTATGTGAGTGCAGTGAATCTTGCAGAGATAAAAGTTATAAAAACGGAGGAAGGCGACGGTTTTGTAAGAGCAGACTGGAAACCTCTTGACAGAAACGCAAAAATAAATGTGTACAGAAAAGAGGGAGCGATTCCTGGCAGGGCAGGAGACGGAGAGAGGATTTCATGTACAGGAACATACTTTTTTGACGATACTGTACGGAATGATGAGAAGTACGGATACCACATCAGTGTGACTTACCATGTGTCAGGAAAGGATGTTACAACAGATGGAATTTCCCTGGAACTGATTCCTTCTTCATTGCCGGAGCCTGTGGAGGGATTTCGCATTACATCTGTGGAGGAAGGTGTTTTTGAGGGAACGTGGGTCTGTGAGGGGGAAGAAAAAATAGTTCTTTATTGTACGGCAGGAAGATGCTCGTTAAATTACGGGGATGTGACAACAATCTCCAAAGTGAGCGAGACGCTCAAGCCTGTTGATATTATTTCTTCTTCTAAAGGAAAGTGCAGATTCCGTATTACAGACAATAAAAAATATACGATAATTCCCGTAACAATCAAACACAGTACGGCTGTAATCGGAGAGGCTTGTATTGCCGCCTCTGTTGAGAAAATACAAGTGAAAAAAGCAGAGATAGTAACTTCCAGGCTTCTGATTGATATTAAATGGCCGGAAGAGGCTGCATCTGTTCTTGTGGTATACGGAGAGAATGGTTATGCGAAGGATATTGAGGATCGGAAAGGGCAGAGTGTGCGTAACATTTCAAAAAAGCAGTATCAGGAGGATTCCGGCATTTTTATTAAAAATGTAGAGCAGAAAGATTATTATATTACTCTGTACAGCGCATATAAGGTAAATGGGGAACTTGTATATTCCGATGGAACACAGTTTTTATTTTCCAATAAGCCGAAAGCAGATATTCAGTATTCCATAAAAGTAAAAGGTTTTTTCAGTAAGCAGGTGGAGATTATCTTTACAAGTGAAAATAAAGAATTTACACTTCCGGAAATTGATATTGTATCAAAACAGGGAAGCGTGCCTGTTTACGCCACTTCAGGAACAGTGGCGGAACATATTGAGGAACAGCAGGTATCAGGAAGTTATAAATATACGGTGCCAGCCAGTTCTTTTCCAAGAAACAGTTATATCAAGGCTTTTTTTACAGACGAGGAATTATATGATTCCATAAGCCTGCGTCCTGCCTATGGTACGGAATTTAAGGTAAACTAAAATATAAAACAATCAGGAGGATACGACATGGCAAAGTATACTTGTCCATATTGCTTTACAGAACATACATTTTCAGAGGTGGAATTTCGGTGTGTAAACGGTTTTTGTCCTGAAAAGGAACAGGATGAGAAGTATGCAAACTATCTGGGAATGAAAAAAGAATCTATGAAAATGACAAATGTTACATTTCCCTCAACAGCAAAACTGCCTATTTTTATGAAAAATAAATATATGCCCGTGTGGGAGGAGTGCCCCCATTGCAAGATGAAATCTTCTCTCCGCGTTTGTCCAAGCTGTCATAATGAGCTGCCGGAAGGTGTTCAGGATAATGAAGATATGATTATTGCCATTGTGGGAAGCCGTGATACAGGAAAGACTCATTTTATTTCCGTACTGATTAACGAGCTTCAGAAGAGGATTTGTCCCACTGTTTTTAATGGAACATTTAATCCTATGAACGATGCAGTTTTTAATCACTACAGGGATAATTTTTATAATCCTGTTTTTGTGGAAAAACGTGTTCAGGATTTAACGGCAAGCGGCAATGTGCGTGGTGAATCACCAGTGCGAAAGCCCCTGATTTACGAGATGATGATTCCTCTTGATGCAAAAGGGAAAAAGATGCGGAAATACACATTTGTATTTTATGATACAGCAGGCGAAGATTTAAAAAATACAGCGGTTATGCAGACAGTAAACAGATATATCTGCAAGGCTTCAGGTCTTATTTTTCTTCTTGATCCGATGCAGATTGATGAGCTTCGCCTGAATATGACTGATGAGGAAGTTCAGACATCTTCTTCCATAAAAGAAAACGAAATCGAGCCGCAGGAAATGGTTCTTGACAGAATTGCAAAATTAATCCGGGCTGACAAAGGTTTATCTAAGGGGCAGAAAATTTCCATTCCTACAGCCATTGCTTTTTCAAAATTTGATGTTTTAAAAAGATTTTTCCCCAGAGATGCTATGGTATTGCAGCCCTCCAGTTATTTGCGGGAAGGTAAGCTGGATAAAAATGAATGGTATAACGTAAGTAATGAAATCGACGCCATGTTAAAGGAGTGGGGGGCAGGCGGTTTTACGAAAAATGTGGAAATGACATTTAAAAACTATACATACTGTACGGTATCTGCGCTCGGGCAGCAGCCTGTTATATCAGAAGCTCAAAAAGGCAGGATGATTAAGAAGCTGCAAACGCAGCCAAGACCTCATCGTGTAGAAGATCCGTTTTTATGGATTTTAAAGGAAAACGGTATTATTAAAGAGAGGTAAAATCAGAAAGAGGGTGTGCAAATGGGGATTAATCAGGCAATCTATACATCTTCAGCTAAAGGCATTAAAAAAGGCGGAGGATTGGGGATACATACTTATAATTATAACTGCGATGATGCGGAGCTTTATGAGTTTGAAATGAGTTTTTGTCAGTATCAGCATTCCGGAAAAATGGAAGATATTTCGCTGCTTCCCACAAAATGCTTATATAAAAAGATTCCATCCGGAAGATATATAATGTCGGAAGTGACATATCTTGGGCAGGATTACGATAAAAATATGGGGCGTATGGGAAATTTATTAAGCCATATGTACTCTTTTGGGAAGCAGGAGCTTTGCACATATCCTGCGGAATTATATGGAAGCTGCGATTTCAGGACTTCCATGAATACAGAGGAAGTAGACGGGACAAACGAGGTGCAGTATCTTCCTGAAGTAAGTACAGTTGAGAGAGGGACAGATATTACAATAGAAAAAATTCAGGAGTTTCTGAAAAAAGATAGAATGGAGATGTTCTGTCATCTTCTGGCCGCTGTTCTTCACATAGATACAGTTCACAAAATAATTATTCTGGATACGCACGAAAATATATTGAAGTGGATTGGGGCTGTGGAATATGCGCTTCCGCTGCAATGTGCCAGGGAAGTAAGTTTTTCTACTTATGAAAATGACCCTACCATGTCAGAATTTGACATCAGGGGAGCAGTGCACGGGCTCAGTATAGGAGAATATGAAGACTATCAGGAAAACGGACAGTTTTATGTGTTTGACGGAATCCGGCAGGTATATCCGGAGTTTGATATTTCTTCCGCTTACTTTCAGTTTGGAATTCAGATGGGACTTGCATATGCCTATGATTCTCTTCAGGAATTTTTTGAATTTATGGAAAATTACAGTTATGAAAAAGCGAATATGGATATATGCAGCGGATTTGAACTGTTCCAGATGGTAAAGGGAGGAATGAATTTTCTTCAGAGCGGAGAATTTATGCAGGCAGTATCTTTTGAGGGGAAATACGGGAATAACGGAAGTTATCTGGAAATGCTGAAAGGCCTTGTAAAAGGGCTGGCAACTACAAATAGCTCCGATAAAAAAATCCTTCAGAATTTAAGCAGATTAATTACAGATTTTCTGAGAAAAAAAATATCCCAGAAAGAGACAGAGGAAATTCTGGAAATTTTCTTAAACATGAAGGCATTTTTCAAAGAAGAGGAAAATGGCGATGTGTGGCAAAATATATGCAGGACGCTTGTAAAAGAACAGTCTGAAAATTTACAGGCATCTATGGATTTTCTGGCAGGAAAAGAAGCGTACAGACAGCTTGGGGAAATAGAAGCGTACATTATAAGACATATCAAAAAAGAAAATGTAGAGAAGTACGTTTCTAAATTTTATTTGCGGTACTGGACAAATGCAACGGCAGATACAGTCATGTATTTTGATACCGTTTTATATGAGGCAGCTTCCGTATTCAGGAAGAATGAATCTGAAAAAGAACGATATAAAGATGCGTTAAATATGTTTCTTTCTGTTCAGGAAATGGGAGGAGGGAATATTTCTGGAAAAGGCTGTCAGGCTCTTCTGCAGATGATTGAGGACGGCACGTGTATCACAGACAAAAAAATGTTTCAGTTGAATAAAAAGAAAAAAGATGGAGAACTTTTTGCGAAAAAGCAGGCGAAATGTGCGTTTGAGGCATTTAATTACATCCAGCGCAACAACGTAGCTTTCTCGATTTCCAGGATTCGCATGAAACATCTTGCAGACTGTATTGTAAAAACGTATGAAGAAAACGTTCCCATGACACAATCAAAAGCCCTTAAAATATACGCTCAATATCCAGTTGAGGTTTCAGAAATTGAAAACGAAGAGCTTACAAGATTTTTTGAACTTCTTTTAGAGGTCATTACCACAGTGGAAACAGAAAGAGAAGAATATCTTTTATTTTTTAAATTCTGGCAGCTTGCAAAGGAGCAGAAGGAAATTCTCATTTATGTTCTTGCGGATGCTGAGTTTACGTACACAAAAAAAGAGAAGGAGTCTCAGGGTGTACAGGCGTTGCTGGGTGCTGTGGCAGAATTTGGGGATACGGAGTATAAGGACGGGCTGAAAAAATATGTGTCTGAAATGAAAGGTTCTTTTAAAGAAAAGATTTCCAGTGTATTTCTTTCAGGGGCAAAAAGTGATGTGTGGGAGCTGTGGAATGACATTTCCAGAGAGGAAGCAAGAGAAAGCAGAAAGAATTTTTTTAAATTCGTAAAAAGAAATAATGACAGATAAGAGGAATTGGATATGGCTTATGAAGTAGAAACACGGAAAATGCAGATGAATATCGAGAAGAGCATAAATAATGCCATTCATTATGCAGACCTTTTTGTAAGTAAAAATTATCTGATTAATCTTGGGAAAAGCAGTGTAAAGAAAATGGAAGAAAGACATAAGGTCTTTCGAAATACAAATTTTATTGAAATTTCCAAAATATGTTTTGACGCAGGGGAAAACGTACAAGATAAGCTGAAAACAGTGTATACGGCGCTTTTTAATGTGCAGAGCAGTGTTCTTTTAATGATAAAAAGCAATGAGACGGGAATACGCTTTTTTATGGGAATTCATGATGAGAAGCAGCCGGTTCTTGCAAGAGATATTATGGAGAAATCCCTGAAAGGAAATTTTCCGGGCATTGAATTTAGAAGAGTATATACAGATGAGACAGAGGAGATTATGACAGACAGTTTTCCTGTAGAATATAATTCTAAATCACTTGCAGCCGTTTCAGTTGTGCCGGGAGAAAGACAGGGAAAAGAAGGCTTTGTTCAGGGAATGGAAAAGTTTGTGGACACGATGGCGGGAGAGTGCTTTACAGCGCTTTTTATTGCAGATCCCTTAAATCAGGAGATATTGGAACAGAAAAAAAGAGGATATGAGAAGCTGTATACAGCTTTATCCGTTTATTCCAATTACAATCTGGCTTATGGAGAAAATAATTCAAAGGCAGTAAATGAAAGTCTTTCTGAAAGTTTTTCCGAGGCAGTGAATGAAGGCGTAAGCGATACAGTAGGAACAAACAGGTCTTCTTCTATTACAAAATCAAAAGGCAGAAACAGCGGCAGCAGCTTTAATTTTTTTTCAACAGGACACAGTCATGGAAAAAGCAGCGGGCGTTCCAATACAACCACAACAGGAGATTCAGACTCCCATACTGCAACTAAGGGGAAAAGCAGCACAAAGACAGATGGAAAAGCAAGAGGAACGACAGACACAGAAGGAAACGCTGTCACTTTGACAACGACACAGCAGAACAAGACAATACAGGAGATTTTGAAAAAAATTGACGAGCAGCTTGTACGCATCCGTATGAGCGAGTCTTACGGTTTGTTTGATATGGCGTGCTATTTTTCTTCATCCAGCAAACAGACGACGCTTACAGCGGCAAATACATTTAAAGCGCTTGTAGCAGGAGAGCAGACAAGTGTTGAGAACTCTTTTGTAAATCTTTGGGATGATAAGAGGGAAGTGTGGGCAAACGGTACATCACGTGCCTGTGAATATCTCAGATACGGAAAACATATTGAAGTGGAATATCAGGGGGTTCTTATTGATAAGGACGGAGAAGAAGCTTTAGTGGAAGAAATCGTTACGCCTGCAAATATTACAAGTGGGACAGAGCTTCCTCTTGTGATGGGATTCCCAATGAAATCTGTAAATGGAGTGAGTATTGTCACTTCCGCAGAATTTGGAAGGAACGTGCGTTACCGTACGCAGTCTGAGGCAGAAAAAATTAAGCGTACTGCAAACATGGGCGCTGTGTACCATATGGGAACTGTATGGAAGAAAAATCGCGTAAAAATAGATATAGACAGCCTTTCTGGACATTGTTTTATTACAGGCACTACAGGCTCCGGTAAATCAAATACAACATATAAGCTTTTAGAGGAGCTTCTTGACAGAGGGATTCATTTCCTTGTAGTAGAGCCTGCAAAAGGAGAATATAAAACACAATTTGGAAATGTGCCGGATATTAATATTTTTACTACAAATAACCAGTATTGTGAAATGCTTCACTTAAATCCATTTGAATTTCCGGATGGGATTCATGTGGCGGAGCATCTTCAGAAGTTGGTCCAGGTGTTCAGCGCGTGTTGGCCGCTTTATGCGGCAATGCCGGCTATTTTAAAAGAAGCGTTTGAGAAATCGTATCGGTTTTGCGGATGGGATCTTCATCATTCCATTCATTTTGATAATGGAAACGGAACATTCCCCACGTTTCATACACTGCTTAAAATGCTACCGGATATTATCAACGCATCTGCATATTCTTCCGACTCAAAGGGAGATTATATAGGTTCTCTTGTCACAAGGGTAAATTCGCTTACAAATGGATTAATCGGTGATATTTTTTGCGGAGGCAAATCAATAGAAGATGAAATTCTATTTGAGCAGAATACAATTGTAGATTTGAGCAGGCTTCAATCAGATGAGACAGTCTCCCTTATTATGGGAACGCTGATTATGAAATTGAACGAATACCGCATGGTGCAGAATATTGGGAAAAACAGCAGACTGCGTCATGTGACAGTTCTGGAAGAGGCACATAATATTTTGAAAAAGGTGTCTTTGGAACAAAATCAGGAGTCAGGCAATGTTCAGGGCGCATCCGTAGGCATGATTCGAAAATCCATTGCAGAAATGCGTACTTACGGGGAAGGATTTATTATTATTGACCAGTCTCCTGACGAGGTGGATGTGGCGGCAATCAGAAATACGAACACAAAATTTATTATGAAGCTTTCTGATAAAGATGATTTTGAGACAGTGGGAAAAACAATCGGTCTGAATGACAATCAGATTCTTGAAATAGGAAAGCTGCAAAGAGGAGTGGCAGTTACATATCAGACAGAATGGGAAGAGCCGGTACTTACTATGATTGATCCGTGCAGCGATACTTACGTTGTGAGAAAGCTAAAAGAAAATAATCTGGAAGCAGAAAAAGAGCTTCTGGGAAAAATTATAAGCGAGCTTTTGGAACAGCATGAAACAGGTGAATTTAATATGACCTGGGTAAATTCTATTTTAAATAAAGAAAAAAGAATTTCTGAGATGAAAAAGCAGTTTTACCAGGTTAAGCTTGCTTCATTCAGAAGGGATACGGTGTTTGCGTCAAAGAGAAAAGAAGAGCTCTCTTTTGCAAAATTGATGTATGAACTGATACGGTGTGAGGATTTATTTGAGATATTTGCCCTTGAGCTGCCGAAAATAAAAAAACGGAGTGATATTACGCCTCAGATAGAAAATACAGTAAAAAAATGGGCGCAGATGTTTCGGGTAAGCTTAAACCGTTATTTAGAGCTCAGTGATGAAGAGAAAGAAGTTCTTCTGGAGTATCTTCTGGTGCATCATATTATGCTTACGGACAATCTTAATTATCAGATAGGGATTTCCATTCTGTATCCGGAAAAATAATACAAATTTAAAAAGCGCAAAAGCTGGAAAGGAAGAAAGATATGAGTTGGTTTAGAAGAGAAACAAAAGAAGCAGATGAGACAAAAGAAACGAATGAAAACGAGGAAAAAAACGATTTTAAAGATGATTTCAATTCCAGGTATAAGGTAGATAATTCAGATAATCATATTGAAAAAAATGCAATGGAAGAGAGCAAACGCAAAGAGGCGGAAAAGAAATCTGACGCAGATGATACAGAAGACGATGTGGAAAGAGAAAGAGAACGGGAACGGGATGACGATGATGAAAGATAATAAGAAGTTTGGGGGAATGTAGAAGATGGGATTTTTTGGCAGCAGTGTAGCTTCCCTGGGAACTTTGAATTATGGACTGTGGTATCAGATTCTTCCGGAGGAATTAAAGTCCGGATATGAGGAACTGGGTCGGGGACTTCTTACTATGCAGAAGACAACGCGTGTTCCGTCCGCAAAAGATAAAAAAGATTTAGAGCAGATTTTGGATGCAGTTATGTTTGATAATCCTCTTTTATGCTATTTTGACGCCAGCGTATTCGAGATTACTTCAAAGGGCGGCTTCTGTACAGTTTCTTTTTCTTACATATATGACAGAAAGCAGGCGGTAAAGATTATGGAGGAAATAAATGCAAAGGCAGACTTTATAATTTCTCAGTTTATTACAGAAGATATGGATGATTATGAGAAGTGCCTCGCTATTCATGATTATATGACGGAAAATATCCAGTATAATTTTGCTGCACTGTCTCTTGATTATGTGTACGATGCTTTTACAGCGGAGGGAGCTCTTTTGCAGCACAGAGCGGTATGTGTGGGGATTGCAAAAGCAGTTGTTCTGCTTCTGGGGAAACTTGGGATTCCTTCTATGGTAGTTCGGGGGGAAAGTCCTCTTGGCGGAGAGGAGATAGAGCATGGATGGAATATTGTAGAAATTAATAAAAAGTATTATCACCTGGATGTAACGTGGGATCTTCAGGAGGTAAATCATTTTTCCAGCCGTTCTCATATGTATATGAACATGGATGATGAATCTATGCTCAGCAATCATACGTGGGATATTGAAAAATATCCCTCTTGTGATTCTCTTGAAGAAAATTATTATGTAAAAACAAAAAGGTATTTTAAAACGATACGAAGTTTTGAGCTGTACTGTCAACGCTTTTTGAAGGCAAGGCTTAAATATATGGATGTGCGTTTTGCAGATACGTTGGATATTCCAGATGACAGAGGGTATATGCTGGCAGAAATTCTGGGCAGGCAGTCAAAGCTTATGGGGATTCCCTACAGGAGTGCGTATCTTTTCAATGCCAGCAGTTTTGTTTTTCAGGCGGAGATTCAATATTAAATAAAATAAAGAGAGAAAAGTAAAATGTCAAATTTGAAAAAGTACGGGAAAAATCAGGGAAAGGTTAATTTTATACGCTTTATTATGTTTCTTGTCACGGCAGTTGTAATAGGGGCGGCTGCTTTTGGAGGGTATAAATTTCTGATGCCGAAAGTTGTCGCTTTACAGAAAGACTGGAAACAGAAAAAAATCATGAAAGAAAAAGAAGAACAGAAAAAGGAAGAAGATAAAAAAATTGCTGCAATGGAAGGGGGCGTGAATTTCAACGGTCATACATATAAGGCGTTTGAAGAAGGAAAAACATGGACAGAAGCGAAAGAATACTGTGAAAGTGTAGGCGGTCATCTTGCGATTGTGGAAACGGAGGAAGAGCAGTTATTTTTGGAAGGTATCTTAAAGGAAAAAAATCTATACTGGATAGGTCTGGCTCATGTGAAAGAAGAGTGGCTGTGGGTGAATGGAGAACCGCTAAATTATGCGAAATGGTCAGGAGAAGGCCCTGACAATTTTACAGGCGAGGAAAACTATGCGGCAATGTACAATTATCCCAATCCGAAAAATGGAAATTCTGATCCGGGAGAGTGGAATGATACACAGGAAGATGGCGAGTGTAACGGCGAAGAATTTTTCGGAAAAGAGAATATAGGATTCCTCTGTGAGTGGGATATGTAAAAATAAGACAGGAGGAGAGACAGATGGCTGGAAATGCAGATAAGTATGGAAATAAAAAGGGAAATATTATTGTAATGAAAATAATGTTTTTTCTGGCAGTGCTTTTGTGTGTGGGAGCAGTTGGGGCAGGGGCTTATATTTTTGTAAAACCGAAGTATGAAGAATATAAGGCAGTGCAGGAAGAGACGAGGAAAATAGAAGAGGCACGAAAAGCAGAAGAAGAAAGGGTTGCAAAAGCGAAGGCGGAAAAAGAAGCGGCAGAAAAAGCAGAGGCAGAAAAAAAGGCCGCTGAGGAAAAGAAAAAAGCAGATGAGGAAGCAAAAAAGCTTGCGGAACAAAAGGCTTTGGAAGAGGCAAAAAAAGCAGAAGAATATGTAGTTGCGGACAGCAACAGCCGTTATCTTACTGTGGCTGATGTAGAAAAAATGTCTCTTCAGCAGATTAATTATGCAAAAAATGAGATTTATGCAAGGCATGGAAGAAAATTCCAGTCAAGAGAGCTTCAGAATTTTTTCAATAGTAAAACATGGTACAACGGAACAGTAGAGCCTGCTTCTTTTTCGGAAAAGGTGTTTAATGAATTTGAAAAGGCAAATCTTGAATTATTATCAAAGACAGAATTTTCCAGAGAACCGGGAGGATATAAGCTGGATCAATAAAATAGCAGAATATGAGGACAGGGAGTGAGAAGGATGTCAGGAAAATTTGGAAGGCATGGATGGAAAATAAGAGTATTTTCTATTATAGGAAAGATTGTGATTTTGCTGCTTGTGGCAGCGCTTGGTTTTGTGGGATTTAAAGTGGTACAGGAAAAACGGGAGAAGGAAGCTGCTTTGGAACAGGAGAAAATAAAAAAGGAGAAAGAAGCGCCTAAGCCGTCTCCAACAGCAGTGCCGACACCGGAAGCAACGCCGACATCGATGCCGACGCCAACGCCGGAGCCAACAAAAGCCCCTGTTTATCCGCCTGTTACAAAAGAGGCAGTAAGCAGTATTACATCCACTTCTGCATTAGGAGAATACGGTATGGTTCATTCGCCGGAACGCCTTATGGACGGAGATATGGCAACTGCATGGGTAGAAGGAACATCCGGAAATGGAGAAGGGGAGATTGTAACCTTTGTTTTAAACGGTACATATACGCTTTCTGGATTTACCATAAACGGCGGTTATCAGAAAAACAGCGATTTATATGGGAAAAACTCAAGACCTTCAGAAATAGAAGTCAGTCTGTCAGATGGAACAGTGCAGTCTTTTGCAATAGCAGATACAGAAGGCAAGCAGGAATTTAAGTTTGCAGAGCCGAAAACAGTAACCAGTATTTCTGTAAAAATTGTATCTGTATATTCAGGATGGAAGTATACAGATACGGCAATAACAGAAATGTCATTCTATTAACGTGCAGGGAGGCGGACATGAATAAGTTTGGAAAAAATCAGTGGAAAATTCGGTTGTTTAATATTATAACCATTGTGATTGTAATAGGTATTGTAGCAGTTCTTGCATTAAACGCGCCGAAATTGCTGAAAAAAATAAATAATAATAGAGACTCTAAAAAAACAGAAAGCGTAGATACAGTGGAAAAAGAAAAGCTGAAAGCGGAAGAGAAAAAAGAGAAAGAACAGAAAGAACAGAGCCAGGAACAAACGATGGAAATAATTACAGAAACGCCTGTACCGGAAGAAACAAAGGCAAGCCTTATGACAAATGAGCCGGATGTTTCCAACCTTAAAAAGGCAAATGTGATTGCGGCGAATGCTTCTTCCACTATATCTCAGGAAGGAACAAGCAACAGTCCCATGCTTTTGTTTGATGGAAGAGAGGATACGAACTGGCAGGAAGGCGTGGATGGTTATGGGCTTTATGAGACAATCAGCTTCAGCTTTGATGATTTTTATAAAGTGAAATATATAGGCTTCAAGCTTGGAAACTGGAAAACAGACAGATACTATGTTGGAAATGCGAAACCGAAAACAATGACTCTTATTTTTGGAGATTATGTTGGTCAAGTTACATTTACCGGAGAACGAAAGGTGGAATGGGTTGAGGTAAATAAAGCAGTCAATGCAAATAGTATGAACATCAGCATTGATGATGTGTATCCCGGAACACAGTGGGAGGATACCTGCATAACAGAAATTGTGGTATATGGAGAATAACCGGAGGCTGTATGGGGAAAAGAAAAGGAACAAATACAGGTAGCGTGATTTTTTTAAGGGTATTGAATGTTGTTTTGATCTGTGTTGTTTTAGGGCTTGGATTTCTGTGTTATTTCGGCTTTCAGAATAATGAAATACTGAAACATGCAAGACAGGTTTTAAAAAGAGAAAATGAAGAAATGTCAGAGAAAATTGTGAAACTGGAAGAAGAAACAGTGAAGCTTCAACAGCAGATAACGGAACTTCAAAGTACGCAGGCTGTACAGACAGAACAGCCACAGGAGAATGGAATGATTCAGCCTCCTGCAGGAGATACTGCACTAAGCGGAGATGTTCTGGATTCTCTGGCTATCGGACAGATTGTAGATGAATTTTCGGTAATTGGAAGTGAAGAGCAGTATTTTAAGGTGTATGAAATCGTAGAAGGAGATGCAGTTTATAACAGGATAAACGGCAAATCGTATTACCCTAATAATGATATTGGGCTTTCTGATCTGCGTTATTTAAAACTTGCTCATTATAATTTTGAGCATCAGGTACAGATTGGAGAATTGATTGTCAATGCGGCAGTTTGTGAAGATGTATTAAACATTTTTCGGGAGTTGTTTGACATAGAATATGAAATTCAGTCCATGCGTCTTATTGATGATTACTGGACAGGAGACGGAATATCTTCAGACAGCAATTCTATCGACAATAATAATACGTCAGCATTCTGTTACAGACTGGCAACGGGAGGACAGAATCTTTCCAATCATGCACTGGGACGTGCCATTGACATTAACCCGCAGCAAAATCCTTATGTATGGTATGCGGAAGATGGAACTCCACAGTGGAGTCATGAAAATGCTTCTTCTTATGTGGACAGAACAACAGGAGATGCTCATGTGATTGTGGAAAATGACGCCTGCTATAATATTTTTAAGAAGTACGGATTCAGTTGGGGAGGTCTGTGGCAGAATCCGGTGGATTATCAGCATTTTGAGAAAACAACAGGATGAGGTTATGGGCGGACAGAAAGAATGGGAGGCGGAAAATTCCGCCTCCTTATGCTATTTACAGCAGTAGAATTCCATTTTCCTCTGCAGTTTTCCGCATTTCTTCCGGCCAGAGAGAAACGTGTACTTCTCCGATGTGTGCTTTTCGAAGGAAAAACATACAGATTCTGGACTGGCCGATTCCGCCGCCGATTGTATAAGGAAGCTCTGCGTTTAAAACGGCTTTCTGGAAATCAAGCTCCCGTCTGTCATCACAGCCGGCTTCTGTAAGCTGACGGTCAAGAGATTCTTCATCCACGCGGATTCCCATAGAAGAAAGCTCAAGGGCAATATCGAGAACCGGATAATACACAAGAATATCTCCGTTTAATTCCCAGTCATCATAGTCCGGCGCGCGTCCGTCGTGGCGTTCTCCGTTTCGTAAGGCCTTGCCTACCTGCATAAGGAAGACAGCGCCTTTTTCTTTTGTAATTTTATATTCCCGTTCCTTTGGAGTACAGTCCGGGTACATATCAGCCAGCTCCTGTGTTGTAACGAAGCTGATCTCTCTTGGTAAAATTTCTTCTATATAATCATACTGTACCGCCATGTATTTTTCTGTTTTTCGAAGAACACTGTAAATAGTGCGGACAGTGTGGATTAAAGTGTCCATATTTCTTTCTTCTCTGGAAATGATTTTTTCCCAGTCCCACTGGTCTACATAAACAGAGTGGATATTGTCAAGGTCTTCGTCTCTTCGAATGGCGACCATGTCTGTGTAAAGTCCTTCTCCCTGAGCGAAACCGTAGCGTTTCAGCGCGTAGCGTTTCCATTTAGCAAGGGAGTGAACAATTTCCGCAGAATCGCTTTGACCCTTAATATCAAAGCTTACAGGGCGTTCTATCCCGTTTAGATTATCATTCAGACCCGATGCAGGATTTACAAAAATAGGCGCAGATACGCGAAGTAAATTTAGTTTCTGTGCCAGGGTCTGCTGAAAAAAGTCTTTAACTGTCTTGATTGCCACCTGGGTATCATGAAGGTTTAAGTCAGCCTGATAGCCGGTGGGGATTTTCATCTGTTCCATAGAAAGCCCTCCTCGTAAAAATAAGTAGCTTTTATTATAACAGGAAAGTTTGTCTGTGACAAATTTTTACAGGAAAAAAATTATACGAAAAAATCATGGTTTGTCCTGTCTTTTTTGACTTTCAGACCGTTATAATAAGTGAAGGCATGAGAAAGAGAGAAAATACGGAAAGAATAAGGCAGTTTCCGCAAAAGTCAAGGCTTGTTTTTATATTGTCACAGGCATATACTGGTGCACAGTGCTTTTATATACAGGGAACGGCAAATTTTACTCTTTATGAAATCGGAGGAAAAGTTCTGGACGGGATTTTTTTACTTTTCCCTGTGTATTCTGTGTTTTGTGCACTTCTTCTTCCTGTGCTGAAAAGAATGTACAGGAAATAGATAATTTTGCCCCTTCCCTTTTTCAGATGGTTATGCTATACTCTTGTAAGCACCATATATGGGTGAGATGAAGAAAAAAATTGAAAAATATAACTAGATATGGTAATTGGGAGAAAAATAGTATGATTTATGTGATTAAGAAAGATGGGACGAAGGAGGAATTCAATCCTCTGAAAATCGTGGCTGCAGTAAATAAATCTGCCGCGCGTATACTTTATACATTTTCTGATGAGGAGAAAGATTTTATCTGCCGTTTTGCACAGGAGCATGCAGATTCTCTTGGAAAGAACGAAATTCAGATTCAGGAAATGCACAATATTGTAGAGGGAGCTCTTGAGCGTGTAAATCCTGCTGTTGCAAAAAGTTATAGGGATTACCGGAATTATAAGCTTGATTTTATCCATATGATGGACGATGTGTATACAAAAAGTCAGGCAATCCGTTATATTGGGGACAAGAGCAATGCAAATACAGACAGCGCTCTTGTTGCAACAAAGAGAAGCCTGATTTTTAATGAGCTGAATAAGGAGCTTTACCGTAAATTCTTTATGAACCGGAATGAGCTTCAGGCATGTAAAGACGGTTATATTTATATCCATGATCAGTCTGCCCGTCTTGATACTATGAACTGCTGTCTTTTTGATGTGGCTTCTGTTTTAAGCGGCGGCTTTGAGATGGGTAATGTGTGGTATAACGAGCCGAAAACACTTGATACTGCTTTTGACGTTATGGGCGATATTATTCTGAGTACAGCAGCTCAGCAGTACGGCGGTTTTACTGTTCCCGAGGTAGATAAGATTCTTGCTCCTTATGCGCAGAAAAGCTACGACAGATATATTCAGGAATTTATGAAATATTCTGATGAGAGCTGGAGCGGAAGAGAAGAGAAAGCCATTGAATATGCCCTTGATAAGGTTCGCCGTGACTATGACCAGGGCTGGCAGGGAATTGAGTATAAATTAAATACAGTTGGCTCTTCCAGAGGAGATTATCCGTTTGTCACTGTTACACTTGGTCTTGGAACAGAGCAGTTTGAGAAAATGTGCAGTATTTCTCTTTTACAGGTTCATCAGGGCGGACAGGGCAAGGAAGGCAGAAAGAAGCCGGTTCTTTTCCCGAAGATTGTATTTTTATATGATGAAAATATTCATGGAAAAGGAAAATGCTGTGAGGACGTATTTGAGGTTGGTGTGGACTGTTCCGCAAAAACCATGTATCCTGACTGGCTTTCCATGTCAGGAGAGGGATATATTTCCAGCATGTATAAAAAATATAAAAAAGTAATCAGTCCTATGGGCTGCCGTGCATTTTTAAGTCCCTGGTACGAGCGCGGAGGTATGGAGCCTGCAGATGAGAACGATGTTCCTGTTTTTGTGGGGAGATTTAACGTGGGAGCTGTGAGCCTTCATCTTCCCATGATTCTTGCAAAGGCCCGCGCAGAAAACCGTGATTTTTATGAGGTTCTTGATTTTTATCTGGAGATGATTCGAAGCCTTCATATCCGTACTTACGAATACCTGGGACAGATGCGTGCTTCTACAAACCCTCTTGCATACTGCGAGGGCGGATTTTACGGCGGTCATTTAAAGCCGCACGAAAAAATCGGAAAGATTTTAAAACCGATGACAGCTTCTTTCGGAATTACAGCGTTAAACGAGCTGCAGGAGCTTTACAATGGAAAATCTATTACAGAGGACGGTGAGTTTGCCCTTGAGGTTCTCCGTTACATCAACGACAAAGTCAACCAGTTTAAGAAAGAGGACGGTTATCTTTATGCGATTTACGGAACTCCGGCAGAGAGTCTCTGCGGTCTTCAGGTAGAGCAGTTCCGTAAAATGTATGGTATTGTAGAAGGAGTTTCCGATCGTCCGTATGTGAGCAACAGTTTCCACTGCCATGTAACAGAAGATGTTACTCCTATTGAAAAACAGGATCTGGAGGGACGTTTCTGGGAGCTTTGCAATGGAGGAAAAATCCAGTATGTCCGCTATCCAATCAGTTATAACAGAGAAGCAATCCGCACTCTGATTCGAAGAGCAATGGCTCTTGGATATTATGAGGGTGTGAATCTTTCACTTGCATACTGTGACGACTGCGGTCATGAGGAGCTTGAGATGGACGTATGTCCTGTATGCGGTTCCAGCAATCTTACAAAAATTGACCGTATGAACGGCTATCTTTCCTACAGCCGTGTTCATGGGGATACACGTCTTAATGAGGCGAAAATGGCGGAAATAGCAGAGAGAAAATCTATGTGATTGCCAGATTCGATGTCATGTTGTCCTGAAGCCGACAAAAGCGAAGCGGAGATACTAAGAAGGGAGAATTTCTATGAACAACAATACTTTTACAGAAGAACTGAAAAAAAGACTTCTTATCGAGTTCCGCCGCCAGGACCGCAGCGGTGTGTATGGTTATACACAGCGCAGTATGGCATATAACTCTAATAAAATTGAAGGAAGTACACTTACTGAGAGACAGACAGCATCGCTTTTTGATACCGGGGCTTTTTATCCTGATTCAGAAGATGATATTTTCCGGGCGAAAGATGTAGAGGAAATGAACGGACATTTCAAAATGTTTAATTTTATGCTGAAGGATATTGGAGAGCCGTTGACGACTGATACCATTAAAGGTATGCACAAAGCCCTAAAAGAAGGCGTTTTTGAAGACCAGGCGAATGGATATGCAATAGGCGAATGGAAAAAGCGCCGCAATATGGTTGGAACTATCACAACTGCACTGCCGGAAGAAGTACCGGATAAGATGGAAAATTTGGTGAAATCTTATATAGAAAAAGATGATATTACTCTTGCAGATATTGCAAAATTTCATGTTGAGTTTGAGAAAATTCACCCATTTCAGGATGGAAATGGGCGTGTGGGACGAATGATTTTGCTGAAACAGTGTCTGGACGCAAACATAATTCCAGTCATTATTCGTGATGAAAATAAGATGGAATATTACAGGTGTCTTGACAGAGCTCAGAATAAACAGGAATACGAAAGTATCATCAGATATTTTGCAAAAGAACAGGAAGTTTATTATCAAACTGTTGTAGCGATGCTGTTCGAGTGTTGATTATCATAAACAGACAGTAACTAAAAAGACGGGAAGCATATCAAATTGTATGCCTATCCCGTCTTTTGCTGTCTTTCATTGTATATTAAGAAGCAACTGTTTTTGAAGCAGCTTATTTTATGATAGTTCCTGTTTTTTCACAGTATCCGTCTTTTGCATGGGCAATATCTGTGATGACAGTACGTCTTCCTTCTCCTTTTTCAATGAAGGAAATTCCTGCTTCGAATTTCGGAAGCATGGAGCCTGGTGCAAACTGGTTTGCTTCCATATATTCTTTTGCCTGCTGTACAGAGATGGTATCCAGAAATTCTTCGTTGTCTTTTCCCAGATTCAGGCTTACCTTTTCCACGCTTGTGAGAATCATCAGAGTGTCTGCGTGTAATTCTTCCGCCATAAGTCCTGCTGCCAGGTCTTTTTCAATAATGGCGCTTGCACCGTGAAGCTGAATGCCCTGTTCCAGAACAGGAATACCGCCGCCTCCGGCTGCAATGACTACCTGTCCTGCCTCTGTAAGTGTGCGGATTGTCTCAAATTCCACAATGCGCTGCGGTCTTGGTGCTGCAAGAATTCTGCGGTACCCGCCTTCGCATGGAGTGACAAAGTTTCCTTTTTCCTCCTCGATTTCTGCCTCTTCCTCGTTTAAAACGCGTCCGATGATTTTTTCCGGTTCTGCAAAAGCATCGTCGTAAGGGTCAATGACAACCTGTGTGAGGACTGTGCTTACAGGCTTATAAATGCCTCTTGAGAGAAGCTCTGCACGAATAGAATTTTGAAGGTCATAACCGATATAGCCCTGACTCATGGCAGAGCATACGGACATGGGAGCGAACGTATAATCCGGGTGTGCCTTTCCAAACTCATTCATGGCTGTGTGAATCATACCTACCTGTGGACCATTGCTGTGGGAGATGACAACCTTTGCTCCCTCCTCAACTAAATCGGCAACTGCTTTTGCAGCAGCTCTTGTGGCTTCTTTCTGCTCCGGAAGAGTGGTTCCCAGAGCTCTATGGCCAAGTGCAACTACTACGATTTTTTCATTCATAGGAGATACCTCTTTTCTTTTTTTGCTGTTATAGGGATAATATAACTATTCAGCAGTCTGCTGAACAGTTACGAGATAATTATAAAAGAGCGCTATATGAATTGCAAGAACAAAAGAAAAAGCCGCCTGTATTTTCATACGGCAGCTTCTTCTTTACTTTTTGAGGGGGGAGATAGAGAGTGGTTTTCATCTATCCAAGACTTATTATATCGGTTAACTGTGTGCAAAGTATGACGTAAGTATAAAATATATCGAAAATTTATAAATAAATCTTAAAATAATTTGATTTTCTGAAAAAACCTTGTGCTTTTTGCTGGAAAATGATAATATGTACATATCTGAAAATTCTATTTTATTTCATGCCGTTCGGCAAAGAAATCCTTTTAAAACAAGAACAGAAAATTGCAGATAGGAAAGGGGAAATGCCTGTGTCTGTGCTGTAAGAAGAAATGATTATAAAATGTTGCAATCAAAATATGCCAAGGGAATTGTTTCGTGCGCCTGCAATTCTGTCTGGCATCATAAAACAAGGAGGAATTTATGAAAAAAAGAATAAGGAAACACACAGGGGAAGCTGCCGCTGTGCTTTTTACATTGCTGTTTTTGTGTGGAAACTGGAGAAACTGCCAAAAGGTTTTCGGAGCAGATGTGGAAAAAACGGAACTCTGCGACGGGACAGAGAGCGCAGAGCTGTATGACGGAGAAAAACACCTGCAGGAAGAGATGAATATAGATGGGCAGCAGGAAGAAAAAGATAAGGAATATACAGAAGAATGGAAAGAAGTCGGAGAAGAAAACAGGGAGGAGAATGCAGAGGAGGAAGAAGAAATCCAGAACCCCCTCATGCTTTCTCTGAGTGGCGAGCCTGTTTTAAAGGCAGGGGAAGCGGCTGTGTATGAAGTTGCTCTTAAAAATGCAGGGGAAGAGAAGCTTTCGAATATGATTCTGACTGCTGATTTTTCCTGTCCGAAAGTTACATGGCAGTGGCAGGAAGCTCCGGGACTTGATATGCAGGAAGAGAGAAGCGTGCTGTCTGTTTTGGAACCTGGTCAGGAAACCCTTCTTTTCCTTACAGCCCAGCTTCTTCCAGAGCAGAAAGAACCTCTTACCTGTACAGTTACGGCTTCTATGGAAGGTGGATTTTCTTCGGAAGCGGTCTGTGTATCAGAAACAGAGCCTTTGAAAGCGGATTTTTCAGTAGAGAAGATTGCAGACCGTTCGGCTGCTGTGGCAGGGGAAGAAATTTTTTATGAGGTACGTATTCAAAATACAGGGGAGATTACCCTTCATTCCATCATTACTACAGAGCGTTTTTTAAAAGAGGGAATCAGGGCAGAATTTACAGAAAAAGAAGGCGTGGAATTAAATGTGTCAAAAGATAAAGCGTTTATTCCTGTTCTGAAACCGGGGGAATGTATTGTGCTGAAGGCGAAGGTAAAATTGCCGGATAAGGGCGTGGAAGGAGAACTCTTAAATGAGGTAATTGTTATTTCAAAAGAAACAGGAGAGCGTGAGGTGACTGCACAGGCATCTGTACAGGCATTGAAGGTTTTGGATACCCCCACGCCGGTTCCCGTTCAGATACAGGGCAGTACACCGGTAATTCAATATGAAGGTAAGGAAATTCCCAAAACAGAGGACAGGACAAATATGGAAAAAATGGCGTCTCTTGTTGCTGCTTCCGGGATTCTCTGCATTCTTCTTGTGCAGGCGCTGAAAGGGAAAAGGAAACATTGAAAACCGGGGGGAGGTGTGATATTCTATAAAAGAATAAATACCTCCGGTCTGCTTTGGCAAAAGGAGGAGCAGGAGGAATGTAAAATATGAAGGTATCAGCCTTATTGGAACATTTGGAATATACATGCCTGCAGGGAGATGTAGAACGGGAGGTAACTTCTGTTGTCTATGATTCCAGGAAGGTAGAAGAAGGCTCTATGTTTATCTGTATCCGGGGAGCTGTTGTGGACGGACATAAGTTTATTCCGGATGTAGTAGAAAAAGGAGCAAAAACACTTATTGTGGAGGAAGAGACAGAGGCGCCGGAGGACGTTACGGTAATTCTTGTAAAAGATACCCGCTATGCAATGGCGTTTATCTCTGCCGCTTATTTTGGACATCCTGCAGAAAAGCTGAAAACAATCGGAATTACAGGAACAAAAGGAAAGACGACTACCACATACATGGTAAAATCCATTCTGGAAAATGCAGGATATAAGGTTGGTCTGATTGGTACAATCGAAGCAATTATCGGAGATAAAGTGATTCCGGCAGCTAACACGACTCCGGAATCTTATGTAGTACAGCAGTATTTTCATGAGATGGTGGAAGAAGGCTGTGACTGCGTGGTAATGGAGGTGTCTTCCCAGGGACTGATGCTTCACAGAACACAGGGATTTGTGTTTGATTTCGGGATTTTTACAAATATTGAGCCAGATCACATAGGACCAAATGAGCACAGGGATTTTGAGCATTATCTTTCCTGTAAGGCAATGCTTTTAAAGCAGTGCCGAGTGGGAATTGTAAACAGGGATGACGAGCATTTTGAAAAAATCGTGCAGGGGCATACATGTGCTCTTGAGACATACGGATTTTCTGAGAAAGCAGATTTGCGCGCAGAGGATGCGAAGCTGATAAGCGGAAAGGGAAGTCTTGGAATTTCTTATCATTTAAAAGGTCTGATGGATTTTCCGGTGGAAATCGACATTCCGGGAAAATTCAGTATTTACAACTCACTGACTGCAATTGCAATCTGCCGCCATTTTAAGGTGTCGGAAGAGAACATTATGAAGGCTCTGAAGGTGGCGAAGGTAAAGGGAAGAATTGAGATGGTAAAAGTCTCAGACGAGTTTACTCTGATGATTGACTATGCTCACAATGCTATGGCATTGGAAAGCCTTTTAAGCACACTTCGGGAATACCATCCTCACAGACTGGTGTGTCTTTTCGGCTGCGGAGGAAACCGCTCCAGACTTCGTCGTTTTGAGATGGGGGAAGTTTCAGGGCGTCTTTCAGACCTTACGATTATTACATCAGATAATCCGAGAAATGAAGAGCCTCAGGCAATCATAGATGACATCAAGACCGGAATTGAGAAAACAGACGGAAAATATGTGGAAATCATCGACAGGAAGGAAGCCATTGCTTATGCCATTTCTCACGGAGAGCCGGGAGATATTATTATTCTGGCAGGCAAAGGACACGAAGATTATCAGGAAATCCGGGGCAAAAAATACCCTATGGATGAGAGAGTCCTGATTGCAGATATTCTGGCTGGAAAATAGAAAGTGCAGATACATGATTTATGCAGATGTAATTATTGATATTTCTCACGATAAACTTGACCGGAGCTTTCAATATAAAGTGCCGGAAAAGCTTCAGGAGGAAATACGCGTGGGAATGGTGGTTTCCATTCCTTTTGGAAACAGAAATTCCATGAGAAAAGGATATGTGGTAGGGCTTTCTGATACGCCGTCCTTTGCTCCGGAAAGAATTAAGGAAATCGGTGGACTTCGAAGCAGCGAGGACACCACAGAGGCAAGACTTATTGCACTTGCAGCCTGGTTGAAAGAACAATATGGCTCTACGATGATTCAGGCGTTAAAGACGGTTCTTCCTATTCAGGAGACAGTCAGGGCAAAAGAAAAGAGAAGAATTTGTCTTGATACAGAAGAAACGGAAGGACAGAGACTTTTAAAAGAGCTTGAAAATACCAGATATAAGGCAAGAGCGAGGCTTCTTCGGTCTGTTCTGGAAAGCACAGATAAAAGCCTGGATTATACAGAGGCTGTGAAAAATATGGGGGCGTCTCCTTCTGTTTTGAAATATTTTACAGAACAGGGGATTCTTTCTGTAAAAAGCAGTGAAATCTACAGAAGTACAGTTTCACCGGAAATGGAAACAGAGAGAGAAAAATTTTCTCTTACGCTTCCTCAGAGAAATGCAGTGGAACAGATAATCTCAGAATGGAAAAGGGAGAAGCCAAGGCCTGTTCTTATCCGGGGAGTGACGGGAAGCGGAAAAACTCAGGTATACATGGAGCTGATTGAAAAGGTGGTAAGCAAAGGAAAGCAGGCAATCGTTCTGATTCCGGAGATTGCGCTTACCTATCAGACTGTACGGCGGTTTTACGGGCGATTCGGAAATCAGGTATCTGTATTAAATTCCAGGCTTTCCCAGGGAGAGCGCTACGACCAGTTCAAGCGGGCAAAAAGAGGAGAATGTAAGATTATGGTAGGTCCCCGTTCTGCTCTTTTTACTCCGTTTCCAAATCTGGGGCTTATTATCATAGATGAGGAGCACGAGCCTACTTATAAAAGTGAAAATACTCCAAGGTATCACGCAAGAGAGACGGCAGTACACAGGGCAGAGACAGAGGGTGCTTATGTAGTGATGGGTTCTGCCACACCCTCCCTGGAAGCATACAGCCGGGGAGAAAGGGGCGAGTATCTTCTTGTAAATCTAAATGCCAGATATGAGGCGCGCCCTCTTCCGGAGGTATCAATTATTGATTTGCGGGAAGAATTAAAAGCAGGAAACCGTTCTGTATTAAGCCGAAGTCTTTCAGAGGAAATCAGCGCGTGTCTTGAAAAGAGAGAGCAGGCTATGCTTTTTTTAAACAGAAGAGGCTATGCAGGATTTGTGTCATGCCGTTCCTGTGGACACGTAATGAAATGTCCCCATTGCGACGTATCTCTTTCCGAGCATAATAATGGAAGGCTTATCTGTCATTACTGCGGGTATGAAACAGTGAAGCCGGAAATCTGTCCTGTGTGCAGTTCTCCTTATATAGGAGGATTTAAAGCCGGGACACAGCAGATAGAGCAGATTATTCATAAGAACTTTCCGAAAGCCAGGGTTCTTCGCATGGATTATGATACAACAAGAAATAAAGGAAGCTACGAACAGATTTTAAAGGCTTTTTCGGAGCATAAAGCAGATATTTTAATCGGAACGCAGATGATTGTGAAGGGGCATGATTTTCCTCATGTGACTCTTGTGGGGGTGCTTGCGGCAGATATGTCGTTAAACGCAGCGGATTACCGGTGTGCAGAGAGGACGTTTCAGCTTCTCACTCAGGCAGTGGGACGTTCCGGAAGAGGGGAAAAGACAGGAAAAGCCATTATTCAGACGTATCACCCAGAGCATTACAGTATTCAGGCGGCGTCACATCAGGATTACGAAGCTTTTTATCAGGAAGAGATGAGCTACCGGATTCTTCTGGATTATCCCCCGGCTTCTCATATGCTTGCTGTTCTTGGAGCATGTGAGGAGGAAGAGCGGCTTTTAAAGGGGATGTACTATATTGGACAGTTTGTAAAAAAAGCGTATCATGGAGACGCTCTTCATGTAATCGGTCCGGCTGCTGCTCCTGTGGGAAAAGTAAAAGATGTATATAAGCAGGTGCTTTATCTGAAGCATGAAGATTATCATACTCTTGTAAACATAAAAGATAAAATAGAAAAATACATGGAAATTAATTCCGGATTTCGGAAAATATACATACAGTTTGATTTTGCATAAAGGCAGAAACAAAAAAAGAAGAAAGGAAGTAAGAAAATGGCACTTAGAACAATCAGAACAGAGGGAGATTCCGTACTTGCAAAAAAATGCAGACCGGTGGAGGAAATGACTCCGCGCCTTAAAGAGCTTGTAGAGGATATGCTGGATACAATGTATGAAAACAACGGCGTAGGTCTTGCTGCTCCTCAGGTTGGAATTTTAAAAAGAATCGTTGTCATTGATGTGGGAGACGGTCCGATTGTCCTTATTAATCCGGAAATTACAGAAACATCCGGAGAGCAGACTGGAGATGAAGGATGTTTAAGCGTTCCCGGTATGTCAGGACAGGTGACACGCCCAAATTATGTAAAAGTAAAAGCGCTTACAGAAGATATGGAAGAAGCAGAATATGAGGGAGAAGGACTTCTTGCCCGTGCATTCTGCCATGAACTTGACCATCTTGATGGAAAACTCTATACGGAACTTGTGGAGGGAGAACTTCACAGAACCACTTATGATGAGGATGATTACGAGTATTATGACGGAGAATAAACACTCCGGGAGGTGACAGATTATGAAAATTGTATATATGGGAACACCGGATTTTGCAGTTCTGCCTCTTCGGGCAATGAAGGAGGCAGGGTATGAGGTTGCGGCAGTTGTGACGCAGCCGGACAAGCCGAAAGGAAGAGGGAAAACCATGATGCCGACGCCTGTAAAAGAAGAAGCAGTTGCTCTTGGTATTCCTGTGTATCAGCCGGCAAAGGTAAGAGAACCGGAATTTCAGGAGAAGCTGAAAGAAATTGCGCCGGATCTTATTGTAGTGGCAGCTTTCGGACAGATTATTCCAAACAGTATTCTGACTTTGCCGCGTTTTGGCTGTATTAATATTCACGCGTCTCTTCTTCCAAAATACAGAGGCGCAGCTCCTATTCAGCAGGCAGTAATAGACGGAGAAAAAGAATCCGGCGTTACCATTCAGAAGATGGGAGAAGGTCTTGATACAGGAGATATGATTTCAAAAGCAGTGGTTGTTCTTTCACCGGAAGAAACAGGGGGAAGTCTTTTTGATAAACTTTCTGCTGCCGGGGCAGACTTATTAGTAAAAACTCTGCCTTCCATTTTTGCCGGGACAGCTGTGTATGAGAAACAGCCGGAAGAAAGCCCGACACCATATGCTTCCATGATTACAAAGCAGATGGGGCTCCTTGATTTTACAAAAAGCGCAGAGGTGCTGGAGCGCCTTGTAAGAGGTTTAAATCCCTGGCCGAGCGCCTACACATTTTTAAACGGAAAAACGTTAAAAGTGTGGAAAAGCCGTGTAGGGGAGGAAAAAGGTTCTGCCCTTCCGGGAACTGTGGTGAAAACAGACAAAAACGGAATCCATGTTGCCTGCTGTGATAAGACACTGATTCTTGAGGAGATTCAGCTTGAGGGTAAAAAAAGAATGGACGCAGATGCTTTTTTGAGGGGGTATCCTGTAGAGACAGGAACAAAATTCTCAGATAAAAAGGAGTGACTGTAAATGTACGGATATTATTGGAGATTTGACCCGACGTATTTGCTGATTATTATAGGAATGCTTTTGTCTCTGGCGGCTTCTGCAAAGCTGAAAAACACTTTTGCAGTTTACAGGAGCAGAAGAAGTGCTTCCGGTCTTACAGGTGCGGAGGCGGCAAGAAGAATTTTAAATGCGGCAGGAATCACAGATGTGCAGATAGTTCCGGTAAAAGGAAGCCTTACAGATCATTATGATCCGAGAAGTAAAACAGTCCGTCTTTCTGAAGATATATACGGACAGACTTCTCTTGCAGCGGTGGGGGTGGCGGCTCATGAATGCGGTCATGCTATTCAGCACCATATTGGTTATGCGCCTCTTAGTATTCGCTCCGCACTTGTGCCAGTGGCAAACTTTGGCTCTACCCTTTCCTGGCCGTTGTTTTTTGCAGGACTGATTTTTTCTATTCAGCCCCTGCTTACCCTGGGAATCGTACTGTTTTCCTTTGCTGTTCTTTTTCAGCTTGTGACTTTGCCTGTGGAGTTTAATGCTTCATCGAGAGCTCTTCATATGTTGGAGAGTACGGGGATTTTAAGCAGAGATGAAAACAGCGACGCCCGGAAGGTGCTTCGTGCAGCTGCTCTTACGTATGTAGCTGCCCTTGCATCATCTATATTACAGCTTTTAAGATTGATTATTCTTGCCGGAGGAAGAAGAAGTGACGATTAGTGGAGTCAATACCAGGGAATTAATCCTGGAAATTTTATTGCAGATTGAAGAGGAGGGGGAGCACAGTCACATTGCCATACGCAATGCCCTTTCCAAGTATCAGTTCCTTCCCAAGAAGGAGCGGGCGTTTATCACAAGAGTTTGTGAGGGAACATTGGAATACAGGATTCAGATTGACTATATTCTGGATTCCTTTTCCAAGGTAACAGTAGATAAAATGAAACCGGCAATCCGGGAAATTTTAAGAAGCGCTGTGTATCAGCTTAAATTTATGGACAGCGTTCCGGACAGTGCTGTGTGCAATGAAGCGGTAAAACTTGCACAGAGAAAAGGATTTTACAATTTGAAACCGTTTGTGAACGGAGTTCTCCGGACAGTAATAAGAGAGATGGGAAATCTGAAATATCCGGAAAAAGAGGAAGATATTGTTTCTTATCTTTCTGTAAAATATTCTATGCCCAAACCGCTTGTTATCCGTTGGCTTAATGATTACGGTGAGGAAACAACAGAAAAAATGCTGGCTGATTTTCTTACAGAAAAAACGCTGACTGTGCGGTGCCGTATTTACAAAAATAATCTGGAAGAAGTGAAAAAAAGTCTGGAAAACCAGGGAGTGACGGTAGAGGATGCACCCTACCTTCCCTATGCGTTTCAGATAAGCAATTTTAACCATATTCTTACTCTGGACGCCTTTATAAAAGGGCAGATTCAGGTGCAGGATGTAAGCTCCATGCTTGTGGCAGAAATCGCGGATCCTAAAAAGGGAGATTATGTAATTGATCTCTGTGCAGCTCCCGGAGGAAAAAGTCTTCACATGGGTGATAAGATGGAAGGCTACGGAGTGGTAGATGCCAGGGATGTAAGCGATTATAAGGTTGGTCTTATTGAGGAGAACATTCAGAGAACCGAGTCCATTAATGTGCAGGCAAAGGTTCAGGATGCTACAGTTTTTGATGTAGAATCCGAGTGTAAGGCAGATATTGTTCTGGCAGACGTCCCCTGTTCTGGCTACGGAGTAATCGGGAAGAAGCCGGAAATCAAGTACCGTGTCACTGCACAGAAACAGGAGGAAATCGTCATTCTTCAGAGAACCATATTAAGCCGCGCGGCAGAATATGTAAAATCAAGAGGGACACTGATTTTCAGTACCTGTACCATAGCAAAAGAAGAAAATGAAGAAAACATGATGTGGTTTTTACAGAACTATCCGTTTAAACTGGAAAGTCTGGATCCGTATCTTCCGGAAGAACTGCATTCAGAAACAACAGCTCTCGGATACCTTCAGCTTCTTCCGGGAGTACATAAAACAGATGGTTTCTTCATTGCAAAATTCAGAAGGAAATAAAAATATGACAGACATAAAGTCCATGAACAAAAAGGAACTGGCAGAGCTTATGGAAAGCCTGGGGGAAAAGCCGTTTCGGGCAAAGCAGATTTACAGCTGGCTCCATGAGCATCTTGTCACATCTTATGAGGAGATGACAAATCTTTCCGCAGGTCTTAAAAAGAAGCTGTCTGCGTACCCAATCACAGCGCTTCGCATTGCAGATGTGCAAATTTCCAGACTGGACGGAACAAGAAAATACCTGTTTCAGCTTGCAGACGGAAATGTAATAGAAAGTGTGCTGATGCGCTATAAGCATGGAAATTCCGTATGTATTTCTTCACAGGTAGGCTGCCGTATGGGATGCCGGTTCTGTGCATCTACAATCGGGGGTCTTACAAGATGTCTCACTGCGTCGGAGATGCTGGATCAGATTTACAGCATTCAGAAGGATACAGGAGAGCGCGTTTCCAATGTAGTAGTCATGGGAACAGGAGAGCCCCTTGATAATTATGATAATCTTCTTCGGTTTATTCACATTTTAACAGAGGAGGGCGGGCTTCACATCAGCCAGAGAAACCTTACAGTTTCCACTTGCGGCCTTGTTCCGGAAATGATCCGCCTTGCAGAGGAAAAGCTTCAGATTACTCTGGCTCTTTCTCTCCATGCACCAAACGATGAGAAGAGACGGGAATTAATGCCTATTGCAAGAAAGTATACAATGGAAGAAGTTTTAAATGCCTGCAGGATATATTTTGAAAAAACAGGCAGAAGAATTACTTTTGAATATAGTCTTGTGGCTGGGGTAAACGACAGTGAAGAAAATGCAAGGGAGCTTTCAGGAAGGATTAAGGACATAAACTGCCACGTAAATCTGATTCCTGTAAACCCTGTAAAAGAGCGTTCTTTTCAGCGTCCTACAAGGGAGGCTGCGGAGAATTTTAAAATAAAACTTGAAAAATGCGGAATAAATGTTACTATTAGAAGGGAAATGGGCAGCGATATTGACGGTGCCTGTGGGCAACTGAGAAAAAGCTATATGGAAAAAACAGAAAGCGAGAAGTGACATGAAGGTATATTCAGCTACCGATGTGGGACAGAAGCGGAAGATGAATCAGGATTATGTGTTTACATCAGAAGATGCGGTGGGAAATCTTCCAAATCTGTTCGTTGTCGCAGATGGTATGGGCGGTCACAATGCAGGTGATTTTGCATCTTCCCATGCTGTGGAGATACTGGTGGACGAGATTCGTAAGGACGCAGATTATAATCCTGTAAAAGTCATACGGCATGCCATTGAAACTGCAAATACGGAAATTATAGAACAGGCACAGAAAGATGAAGGCCTCAGAGGAATGGGAACTACTATGGTAGTGTCTACAATAGTGGGACAGTACGCCTATGTGGCAAACGTAGGAGACAGCCGTCTCTATGTTGTGCAGGGACAAATCCAGCAGATTACAAAAGACCACTCACTTGTTCAGGAAATGGTAAGGCTTGGTGAGATCAGCCCGGAGGAGGCAAGAAATCACAGAGATAAAAATATCATTACAAGAGCACTGGGTGCGGAAAAGACAGTAGATATTGACTTTTTTGATTTGAAACTGGAAGCCGGAGATACTATTTTAATGTGTTCCGACGGTCTGAGCAATATGGTGGACGACAGAAAGCTGGAAGAAATTATATTGGATTCAGAGATGGAACTGACAGAGAAGGGAAAAACTCTCATAAGAGAGGCAAACCTTAATGGCGGAAAAGACAATATTGCAATTATATTGATAGAACCATTCACGAACGAGGTGGAAAAATGTTAAAGTCGGGTATGATTATAGCAGAACGCTATGAAATATTAGGAAAAATCGGGACGGGAGGCATGGCGGACGTCTATAAGGCGAAAGACCATAAACTGAACCGTTTTGTTGCAGTTAAAGTTTTGAAAGCGGAGTTTCGGGAGGATACAACCTTTATCCGCAAATTCAGGAGTGAGGCGCAGGCAGCTGCCGGTCTTACGCACCCCAATATTGTAAATGTATTTGATGTAGGCGATGATGAAGGGCTTTATTATATTGTAATGGAGCTTATAGAAGGCATTACTCTGAAGGACTATATTTCCAAAAAAGGAAAGCTTTCCGTAAAAGAAGCGACAAGTATTGCCATTCAGGTATCTATGGGTCTGGAAACAGCCCACAGCCACGGGATTGTACACCGTGATGTAAAGCCTCAGAATATTATTATTTCAACAGATGGAAAAGTTAAGGTAACCGATTTTGGAATTGCAAGAGCTGCGTCCTCAAACACCATAAGCTCCAATGTGATGGGCTCTGTACACTACAGCTCACCGGAGCAGGTGCGCGGCGGATACAGCGATGAAAAGAGTGATATTTATTCTCTTGGAATCACGCTGTATGAGATGGTAACAGGAAAGGTTCCGTTTGACGGAGATACTACCGTAGCCATTGCAATCAAGCATCTTCAGGAGGAGATGGTTGCTCCGAGCGTATATACACCGGAGCTGCCATACAGTCTGGAACAGATTATTTACAAATGTACACAGAAGAGTGTGGACCGCAGATACAATAAGATGGAAGATGTCATTGCGGACCTGAAGCATTCTCTTATTGATCCACAGGGAGATTTTGTAAAACTGACTTCTGTAGATAATGATGCAAAAACAGTCATTATTTCAGACGAGGAGCTTGGAACCATCAAGCATACGCCGAAGCAGAAATTGCGCGCAGAGGTGGAAGAACTGGAAAAAGAAGTCTATGCAGATGATTTCGAGGACGGAGACGAGGAAGAGGAAGAAGAGTACCGACGCAGAAAAGAAAGACGGGAAAGGCAGAAGCGCAGACAGAAAAGAGGACCGGGCAGAGGCGTCACAATCGCAGCGTTAATCCTGGGTGCTGTTCTTCTCATTGCTGTTGTCGTAATCATTATAAAGTCAACCGGCCTTCTGGAGAAAAAAGAGCCGGCAGCAAATGGAAAAGAGCAGACGCAGGAAGAACAGAGTAATAAGATGGTGGAAGTACCGGACCTTACAGGAAAAACAGAGGAAGAGGCAAAAGAACTGGCAAACAGTCTTCATATTGGTGTGCAGATGATTGGTGAGGAAGCGTCCAATCAGGAAAAAGGAAGAATTTCCTCTCAGGATATTCCGGCAGGAACTGAAGTACAGGAGTATTCCACTCTGAAATATTATATCAGTAAGGGTGCGCAGGAAGTTACCATTCCGGATATTGACGGAAAAACAGGAATTGAAGCACAGCAGCTTCTCGAGGATCTGGGCCTTCAGGTGGAAATTCAGAAAGAGTACAGTGATCTGGATGAAGACGGATACATTCTTGTAGATCCGGGATATGCGTATTCCGTTTCACCGGAACCGGGTGCAACAGCAAAATCAGGAGATAAAGTAACTCTTGTGATCAGCCGCGGTCTTGACTACGGTGAGGGCGTGGAAGTGGAAATTCCAAGTGTAGTTGGTCTGACAGAAGATGAGGCAGTTACAACACTCGGTAAATTCCTTTTAATTGATATACAGCAGCAGCAAAGCGCAGACGTGGCAGCAGGGGAGGTAATTTCCCAGACACCGGAACCTTATTCCTATGGTGATCCGGATACGACAAATATTGCGATTGTGGTAAGCAGCGGAAATCAGCCGCCTTCTGATACAGAAGAAGCAACAGGTGCACAGGGAGAGACGGGAGCTTCTGGCGGTACACAGACGGCCTCAGATACATCGCAGACTTCTCAGGTTACAGATGAAGCCGTACGGCAGGCGACAGCAGCAGGAGAAGTATGGAAATGTACACAGGGCTTAAACACACCGGACGGCTACAGCGGCGGACCGGCACGCCTTGAATTAATCCAGTATGTGGACGGAGTGCCTAAGGCGTCTGTTATTTCTGAAGGAACATCGCTTCAGTTCCCGTATCAGCTTGATATTACAGGTGTGCCTGGAGTGGCGGAAGGAACCTTATATCTTTCTGAGGAAGTGCAGGGAAGCTACCGAAATATCGGAGAATATTCTATTACCTTTGAGAAAGCAGAGTAATCCATGAAAGGAAAAATCATTAAGGGAATTGCCGGATTTTACTATATTTACGCAGAAGACGGGAAGATTTACGAATGCAAGGCAAAGGGGATTTTCCGAAAGGATAATCAAAAGCCTCTTGTAGGCGATAATGTGGAGATTTCTGTTCTGGATGAAAAAGAGATGGAGGGAAGTGTAACTGCAATTCTTCCCAGAAAAAATTCTCTGATACGTCCTGCTGTTGCAAACGTGGATCAGGCATTCGTTATATTTGCAATGGAAAATCCGAAACCGAATTATATGCTTCTGGACCGCTTTCTCATTATGATGGAGCAGCAGGGGATTCCGGCAGTTGTGTGTTTTAATAAAAAAGATCTGGGAACAGAGGAAGAACTTGATTTTCTTTACAGAACGTATACACAATGCGGCTACAGAGTCATTCTTTCCAGTGCCCTTAAAGGGGATGGGATTTCAGAAATTCATGAAATCCTGAGGGGAAAGACAACTGTAGTTGCAGGCCCTTCAGGGGTTGGGAAATCTTCTCTTACAAATTCTCTTCAGGGAGAAATACAGATGGAAACAGGGGAAATCAGTAAAAAGCTGAAGCGCGGCAAACATACGACGCGCCATTCCCAGGTGATTCCGGTGGGAGAAGATACCTTCCTCGTAGATACACCCGGTTTTTCATCTCTGTATCTTACAGATATGGAAGAGCAGGAACTGAAAAATTACTTTCCGGAGTTTCGGGAATATGAAGAAGGGTGCCGCTTTCAGGGGTGCCGTCATATTCACGAGCCTGGCTGTGCAGTCAAGGAAGCTTTGGAGGCAGATAAAATCAGCAGGCTTCGGTATGAAGATTACCTGGCTCTGCATCAGGAATTAAAAGAGAAAAGGAGATACTGAATATGTATCAGCTATGCCCTTCAATTTTATCGGCGGATTTTAACCGCCTGGGAGAGCAAATAAAAATTCTGGAAAAAGAGGGAGTAAAAATCCTTCATATAGACGTGATGGACGGAGATTTTGTGCCGAGCATTTCTTTTGGAATGCCGGTGATTAAATCTATCCGTAAAGAATCAAAAATGTTTTTTGATGTGCACCTTATGGTAACAGAGCCGGAGAGATATATCCGTGATTTTGTAGAGTGCGGAGCAGATTCCATTACCGTTCATGCAGAAGCATGTGAGGACCTGGAGCGCACCATAGAACTGATACGGGCGGCGGGTGTAAAAGTCGGAGTATCGATTAAACCGGCAACGCCTGTCAATGATATAAGCCATCTTCTTGACGAAGTGGATATGGTTCTTATCATGACAGTACAGCCTGGCTTTGGCGGACAGACGTATCTGGAAGAGTGTACAGAGAAAATTAAAGAGCTTCGCGAGCTGATTGATGAGGAAGGTCTTGACACTCAGATTCAGGTTGACGGAGGCATTAATGAAGAGACGCTTTCCACAGTTATGGAGGCAGGTGCGAATCTGATCGTAGCAGGTTCTTATGCTTTCCGGGAGAATCTGGCAGAAAGCGTTCAGGATATTCAGAAAAAAATGGAAGAAATCAGCAGAACAATTTCATGAGGAATATTATGATTGATACAATCGTCGTAAGCGGGGGCAATATCCAGGAAGATTTTGCCCTCGATTTTTTAAAAAAAACAGAAGAAAAACAGGGAAAAATGCCATATCTTATAGCCGCAGATAAAGGGCTCGAATTTTTTCTTCACACAGGGATACGTCCGGATATGGCAGTGGGAGATTTTGACAGTCTCTCCGATGAGGGAGAAGTGTTCTTAAAAAGCCTGGATAAAACAGAAATCTGTCGTTTAAGACCGGAAAAGGATGACTCCGATACTCAGTCGGCAGTATGCCGCGCAGCAGAGAGGGGCGGGAAGAATATAGTACTTTTCGGGTGTCTTGGAAAACGCCTTGACCATACATTTGCAAACATGGGGCTTCTTGTATGGGGGAAAAAGAATGGGATTCGTATTTCCATCTATGACAGACACAATTATATTACGCTCATAGAAAGCGGCGCAGTTTTGAAAAGAAGTGAGCAGTTTGGAAAATACGTCTCCTTTTTTTCACTGGGAGGCGATGTGCCGGGTCTTACCCTGAAAGGCTTTAAGTATCCTCTGAACCGCCATTATCTCACAGTTTCCGACTGCGGACTTACTGTGAGCAATGAGATTTTGGAGGAAGAGGCGAAAGTCACATTCGACAGAGGAAATCTTGTGATGATTATGTCGAGGGATTGAAAAGTGATAAAATAATAAATGGAAAAGGTGGAAGATAAGAGTGGCAAAGGTTGATAGCAGTTCCACGTTTGCGGATAATATGTCATTACCAGTACATAGATGGTACAGATATTCAGCCGGATTTTCGGCAGAGTGGGTAAAGCAGACTGTAAAAGAATATTTAAAGAAAACGAAGAAAGAAAAAATTCTTGTTCTTGATCCGTTTTCAGGTTCCGGTACTACATTATTAGCGTGCGATGAAATAGGAATCAGTTCGGTAGGATACGAGGCGCATCCATTGGTGTATGAAATTGCCGATGCAAAACTTTCCTGGGACGCTGATGTTGAAAAAGTAAAGGAATATACAGAGCAGGTATTGGAAAAAGTGAAAGAAAAGGAATATCCAATGGCAGATTTTCCCCTGATTGTTACAAAATGTTATGATGAGAAGAATCTTGAAGAAATTAATTCTCTGAAAAACGTAATTGACGAATTGTATGATAACAGTAAAGAGACACGTCTGGTCTGGGCTGGTTTTGTTTCCATGCTGAGAGCAGCGTCACATGCAGGGACAGCAACATGGCAGTACGTGTTGCCAAATAAGAAAAAAGCGAAGGTCTTATCTGCATATGAGGCGTTTGAGCGACAGATGGAGATGATCTGTGACGACATTTGCGAATTTCAAAAAAAAGGTGCTCAGAAAAAATCACATTTATTCAGTCAAGATGCGAGAAAAAAATCAGAGGTTGCCGATGACTGTGTTGATTTAATTATTACATCACCTCCGTATGCAAATAACTACGATTATGCGGACGCAACAAGATTGGAGTTATCTGTTCTGGGGAGGATTAGCAGCTGGGGAGATTTACAGACTGTGATTCGTCCGGGTCTTGTTCGTTCCTGTTCGCAGATGGTATCACGCGAGAGGAGCAAAACATATGAATTTTTAGAAGATCCGATACTTGCTCCGATTCACGATGAAATTGTAGAGGTTTGTAAGCAAATGGAAGCGGAAAAAGAAAATCACGGTGGCAAGAAAAATTATTATACTATGATTGCCTTATATTTTCTTGATATGGCATATGTCTGGAGAGAATTAAAACGTGTATGTAAGGAGGGCGCCGAGGTTTGTTTGGTAATTGGCGATTCAGCTCCGTACGGTGTGTATGTTCCCGTTGATGAATGGCTGGGCAAGCTGGCAATTAGTGCGGGATTTAAAGAGTATAATTTTGAAAAAACACGGGACAGAAATGTAAAGTGGAAGAACAGAAAACATACAGTACCTTTAAAAGAGGGAAGATTATGGGTAAAGGGGTGAAATAATGGCAAAATCACCGGCACACAGACTGGGAGAATTACTGGGAGATTTTTTTGAGGAATCAATAATAGAATATTTAAAACCAAGGGTGGAGGAAAAAGGATATTATCTGGATTACAGACATATCAGACCTGCAAGAAATAATGGGCGGGAAGTAATTGGGATAGATGAGAATGGAAATAAGCATAAACTTGATATAGTGATAGAAAAAGAAGGGACAGAAGAAAAAACAGGCAAACCAAAGGCTTTTATTGAAATGGCGTGGAGAAGATACACGAGACATTCAAAAGCAAAGGCCCAGGAAATATCCGGCGCAATCCTTCCGCTGGTAAAAACTTACAAAGAGAACTGTCCTTTTTATGCTGCCGTCCTTTCTGGAGAATTTACCGATAATTCAATAAAGCAGTTAGAATCCCAGGGATTTCATGTGACGCACTTTTCATATCATGATATGTGCAGGCTATATAAAGATGCGGTGGGAGTAGAGATTTCATGGGAAGAAAATACCCCCGATGATATGATAGAAAAAATTGCAGAGAATATAGAAGGATTGAATGAGGGGCAAAAAAATAAATTAAAGGATACATTTTATCATGAGCATGAAGAAAAATTAAAGAGCCTTTCAGATGCAGTTGAAGAGGCGCTTGATCAAATTGTGACTCAGATTATTGTTATTCCAATTCATGGAAAGAAACAAGAGTTATTGTCTGTGGAGGAGGCAGTAAAATATATCAGCAGCTATAACGAGGAAGGAAAAGCACCAATTCTCAGGTACGAAATAACGATTCAATATTCTAATGGAGATGAATTCACCATGAAATGTAGTAATAAGCGAAAAGCAATACAGTTTTTAAATCAGTATAAATAATTACATATAGTCTGCTGGCTTATTTCGATAAGATTCTTCATTGAACTTGAAGCTTTGTTGTGGTAAAATTTAAAATTGTTATTGAAGTGAGTAATCCCTGTAAGAAATTTTTAGGAGGAAATAGAGAAAATGAAACTAGGTATCGTAGGCTTACCAAATGTTGGAAAAAGCACATTGTTTAATTCCCTGACAAAGGCGGGAGCAGAATCAGCAAACTATCCGTTCTGTACCATTGACCCGAACGTGGGAGTAGTAACTGTTCCGGACGAGCGTCTGAATCTTCTGGGAGATTTTTACAAGTCTAAAAAAGTAACACCTGCAGTCATTGAATTTGTGGATATTGCAGGACTTGTAAAAGGCGCGTCAAAAGGAGAGGGACTTGGAAACCAGTTCCTTGCCAATATCCGTGAGGTAGACGCCATTGTTCACGTTGTGCGCTGCTTTGAGGACGGAAATGTAGTTCATGTAGACGGAAGCATCGATCCGCTTCGTGACATTGAAACCATTAATCTGGAGCTGATTTTCTCAGACCTGGAAATCCTGGAGAGAAGAATTGCAAAAGTGACAAAAACAGCCCGTATGGATAAAGAGGCTGCAAAAGAGCTGGATTTCCTTCAGAAAGTGAAGAAACATCTTGAGGACGGCAAAATGGCAATTACTATGGAGCTTGAGAATGAAGATGAGGAAGGCTTTATGGGAACGTACAACCTTCTTACATGGAAGCCTGTGATATATGCTGCAAACGTAGCTGAGGACGATCTTGCTGACGACGGAGAGAATAATACTTATGTACAGTCAGTGCGTGAGTATGCAAAGGAGCAGAACAGCGAAATCTTTGTTATCTGCGCGCAGATTGAACAGGAAATTGCAGAGCTTGATGAAGATGAGAAGAAGATGTTCCTGGAGGATCTTGGACTTACAGAATCCGGTCTGGAGAAATTAGTAAAGGCAAGCTACCATCTTCTTGGACTTATGAGTTTCCTTACAGCAGGAGAGGACGAGACAAGAGCATGGACAATTAAAATCGGAACAAAAGCGCCTCAGGCAGCAGGAAAAATCCATACAGATTTTGAGAGAGGATTTATTAAGGCAGAGGTTGTAAATTACCGCGACCTTCTGGACTGCGGCTCTTATGCAGGCGCCAGAGAAAAAGGTCTTGTGCGCATGGAAGGGAAAGAATACGTAGTACAGGATGGAGATGTAATTTTATTCCGTTTTAACGTATAACGTATATAAGGGTGTTTTATGAATATGTCGGTTCGTTTTCCCAATCTGGGACTGGAATTAGAATATGTGCCGGTATCTGTCCGGGTTTTCGGATTTGAGATTACCTTTTTCGGAATTTTACTGGCAGTTGGTATGCTTCTGGGAATGGCGTTTGTTGTATTGGAAGCAAAACGGAAAAAGCAGGATACGAATCTGTATCTGGGAATGATGATTTCCGGGCTTGCAGGCGGCTTTATAGGAGCAAGATTTTTCTATGTGCTTCTTTCCTGGAGCGTATACAAAACGGATATTATGAAGGTGTTCGATACAAGAAGCGGAGGAATGGTTTTTTACGGAGGGCTTTTAGGAGGCGTTCTGGCGGCCTCTGTCTTCTGCAGGGTAAAAAAAGCGGCCTTTATGGAAATGGCAGATGTAGCAGTAAAGGGGCTTTTGATTGGACAGATCATCGGAAGATGGGGGAATTTCTTCAACAGAGAATCCTTCGGAGAATATACAAGCAATGTATTGACGATGCAGCTTCCGCTTTCTAATGTGCGCGCAGGGGAGGTTACGCCCTGGATGAGAGAAAACCTTGTCACTATTGACAATGTTTCCTATATTCAGGCAACGCCGCTTTTCCTTTATGAAAGTATATGGTGTCTTCTGCTGCTTCTTCTCCTGTTTGTATGGAACAGAAGAAAGCTTTTTGCGGGAGAAATTTTTATGCGGTATCTGGCAGGATATGGTTTCGGGCGGTTCTTTATTGAATGGATCCGGACTGACAAAATGTTTCTGCCGGGAACAGATATACCGATCAACCAGGCAATATCGGCAGGAATGTTTCTGCTGTTTACGGCAGTCGTTATTGTGAAACGTATTATGGCGAAAAAACGGGCTGCTCTGGAGAAACGCAGGAAAGCCCGTTTTTACGAGGAACAACAAAAGGCGGAAAAAATAGCCGAAGAAGAGCTGCTTCCGGAGGAAGTAACTCTGATGGAGAAAGAGAAGAATAATTCCGAAGAAATGGTTTCCGAAGAAACAGATTCTGAGCCGGAAGCTTCCGAAGAGGAAGTTTCTGAAAGCCAAACCTCCAAAGAGGAAGTGTTTAAAGAGGAAGAGTCTGAAGGCGAAACTTCAAAAGATGATATTTCCGGGGACAGCGACAGAAATGCAGACGAGGATATGCAGGAAGAAAATCCGGAAGAAAAAACAGAGAAAGAATAAAAAAGTGCAGGCTTACAGGAGGTATCCCGTAAGACCTGCACTTTTTAAAATATTTATGGAAAAATTTTTTAAAACGAAAAAAACTTGGATTTCCCCTTGTAATTTCCCCTTGGATAGTTTAGAATAATCACATAAGTGGTAGAAAGTGGAGAATAGTGGTGGCAAATGGAGACCCAGTGGTGTCATATATCATTTCCGCCTGTAAGAAAATGTGAAGGGGAGAATCACATTTTCCGGGAGTAGGTGATTTACATGTTCATGGGAGAATACAATCATACAATAGACGCGAAGGGGCGTCTGATTATTCCTGCTAAATTCAGGGAGCTTCTGGGAACAGAATTTGTTCTTACAAGAGGGTTAGATGGTTGTCTTTTTATTTATCCTGTGGATGAATGGAAAGCCTTTGAACAGAAATTACGAGCTTTGCCACTTACAAATAAAAACGCAAGAACCTTCTCACGGTTCTTTGTTGCAGGCGCTGCCATGTGTGAACTGGACAGGCAGGGGAGAGTTTTAGTGCCGCAGACACTGCGGGAGTTTGCCGGTCTGGAAAAGGACGTGGTTCTGACAGGTAATCTGGACAGAATCGAAGTCTGGAGCAAAGATAAGTGGAGCGAAAACTGCGATTATGACGATATGAATGAGATTGCAGAAAGTATGCAGGATATGGGTATCGTCATTTAAGCAATGCGTAGAGTCTAATCCAACAGGAGACGGAGATGGAATTTAAACACAAATCTGTATTACTGAAAGAAACCATAGACGGTTTAAAGGTAAAGCCGGACGGTGTCTACGTGGATGGTACTTTAGGAGGAGCGGGACATGCCCTTGAGGTATGTAAGAAACTTTCTGCCAAGGGGAGATTTATTGGCATAGATCAAGACCAGGACGCAATAGTTGCTGCGAGTGAAAGGTTGGCTGCCTGTGAACAGGCGATGATCATTCGCAGCAACTATTGTTACATGGTAGAGGAACTTCGCGCCCGCGGTATCACAAAAGTAGACGGCATCCTTCTGGACTTGGGTGTTTCTTCTTATCAGCTTGATAATGAGGAGCGGGGTTTTACCTACCGTACTGACGCGCCCCTTGATATGCGTATGGACCAGAGACAGAGCCAGACGGCAGGGGACATCGTAAACGGTTACGAAGAAAAAGAATTATACCGTATCATTCGTGATTACGGAGAAGATAAATTTGCGAAGAACATTGCGAAGCACATTGTTGCGGCAAGACAGAACGGTCCGATTGAGACAACAGGACAGCTTACAGAAATTATAAGAAGGGCAATTCCCATGAAGATGCAGGCAACAGGAGGACACCCGGCAAAGAGGACATTTCAGGCGATTCGTATAGAACTGAACAGAGAACTGGATGTACTCAGGGATTCTCTTGACGGAATGATTGATTTGCTTGATGATGGGGGCAGGCTTTGTATCATTACTTTCCATTCGCTGGAGGACCGGATTGTGAAAACAATTTTCCGGAAGAATGAAAATCCATGTACCTGTCCGCCGGAATTTCCTGTATGTGTGTGCGGCAAAAAATCGAAAGGCCGTGTAATTACCAGAAAACCAATTCTTCCAGGAGAAGAGGAAATGGAGGAAAACCCTCGTTCCAAGAGCGCAAAACTTCGGATTTTTGAAAGAAAGATATAAAAGGGGCAGTACAAAATGGCGAATACAAACCAAGCGGAGACAGCCAGAAGAAGACGGAACAGTGCCGGGAACGCAGGAGGAATCTATGTAGAGGGCAGTGCAGTAAGAAGACTTGCAGAAGAACCTGTAAGGAATTATCCTGACAGGCAGAGACAGGAAGCAGTCAGAAGGGCGAGAGCGGCCCGGCAAAAAACTGCCCGCCCGGAAAGCTACAGAGAAGTCAGCAGGGCAACGCAGAAAAACAGAGAACGCGCAATGGGAATGGGAAAAGGCTATGTGGTATTCATAGTGGCTGTTTCTGCGGCAATTCTTTTTTTCTGTATTCATTATCTTCAGCTCAAGGCGGAGATTACTGCCAGCATGAAGGAGGTTGCAGTTCTGGAATCGGAACTTACTCAGCTTAAAGAAGATAACGACGCATATTACAGTCAGGTAACCTCCAATGTTGATCTGGATACTATTCGAAAAATTGCAATTGGACGCCTTGGTATGAGCTATCCCACAAAAGAACAGGTAATGACATATACGACAGAAGGAAACAGCTACGTAAGACAGTATCAGGATATTCCAAACACAAATTAGGCAGGTGATTGATTGGCTACGACAGGAAAAAAAAGAAGGAAACCAACCCGAAAAATTAATCTGGTTATGAGAAAAAAGCTGGTAATGCTGTTTTGTGCAGTGTTGCTGGCTTTAGTCGCTTTGACAGCAAGAATTACTTATATCAATGCGACAAGCGGAAGCAAATACAAAAAACAGGTATTAAGCCAGGCGCAGCAGAGATATGAAAACCGTGTGCTTCCTGCAAGGAGAGGAGATATTTATGACAGAAATGGAAATCTTCTTGCTACAAGCAATAAGGTTTACAATGTGATTCTGGACTGTAAGGCAGTTAATGAAAAAGAAGAATACACAGAACCGACTGTCCGGGCGCTTGTGGATATTCTGGGACTGGACGAGAAGGAGATACGTTCCCGGCTTTCTGCTGAGGATACAAAAAACAGCCAGTATCAGATTTTAAAAAAGCAGCTTTCTATGGACGAAAAGAAGGCTTTTGAGGAAGCAACGGAGATTCCGGAAGATTTGGAAGAGAGCGGACTTACAAAGGCGGAAATAGAAGAGAGAAGAAATGTAAAGGGCGTATGGTTTGAGGAAGATTATCTGAGAATTTACCCCTTTAATGAATCTGCCTGCGATACTATCGGCTTTACACTTTCAAGAGATGTGGCGGATATAGGACTGGAAAGCTATTATAACAGTACCCTGATGGGAGCTGATGGAAGACAGTACGGATATTTTAATAATAATGCTGACGTAGAGCAGACGATCATAGAGCCTGTAAATGGCAGGAGCATTGAGACGTCCCTTGATATTGGCGCGCAGCAAATCGTGGAGAAGTACGTCAACGCCTTCAATGAAAAAATGGGTGCAAAGCACGTTGGAGTTATTGTGGAGGACCCTGCCACAGGAGAAATTATCGCTATGGACGGAGGGGACAGATATGACCTGAATAATCCGAGAGATTTGTCAGGGGTGTATTCCGAAGAAGAGATTAAGGCGATGAATGACGAACAGACGGTGGAAGCTTTAAACGGAATGTGGAGCAATTACTGCGTCACTGATGCGTTTGAGCCCGGCTCTGTTGTTAAGCCCATTGTAATGGCGGGTGCTCTGGAAAAAGGGAAAATTTCCGAGTCAGATACATTTTTATGTGACGGTCTTGAGATTTTCGGTGCAAATGGAGAAACGCCAATTAAATGTGCGGTTTATCCGGATGCTCACGGCACGGAGACACTTGGGGAAGTAATTGCCAATTCCTGTAATGACGGCATGATGCAGATTGGTGCAAAAATGGGAAGCGAGCAGTTTATTAAAGCGCAGAGCCTTTTTAACTTCGGAGCAAGAACAGGTATCGACCTTCCAAATGAAGGCTCCGGTATTATCCATACAGAAGATACTATGGGAGAGACTGAGCTTGCATGTTCCGCTTTCGGACAGGGTTACACCTGTACTATGATACAGGAAATCAACGCTCTTTGTTCTGTTATAAACGGAGGGTATTATTACCAGCCCCATCTTGTGACAAAAATCAAAGATGCAAATGGAGGAATCGTAAAAACTTTTTCTCCGACTCTTTTAAAACAGACCATTTCTTCCAATATTTCTGCGGACATCAGAAGCTACATGGAGCTTAGTGTACAGCAGGGTACGAGCCACTATTCCAAAGTACAGGGATACAGTTCAGGGGGTAAAACAGGTACAGCAGAAAAATTCCCCCGTGGAAATGGAAAATATCTCGTTTCTTTTATTGGTTTTGCGCCGGTGGAAGAACCGGAGGTTGTCATTTACGTAGTGGTGGATGAGCCAAATGTAGAAGACCAGGCAACCAGCCGCTATCCTCAGTATATTGCCCAGGGAATTCTGTCAGAACTGCTTCCTTATCTGAATATTGCTCCGGACGAAATTACGGACGGAACGGTCCCGCAGACAGAGCTGTGGGAAGGATTTGCCGGTTATCTGAAAAATCCAGTGGGAAGTAATGTGGATGAAAATGGAAATCTTGTAGATGATAAGGGGAATCTTATTGACTGGGATGGAAACCGCATTGACGAAAACGGCTATCTTCTGAATGAGGACGGCAGCTACCAGGTAAATGAAAACGGAGAATATATAAAATCCGAAAATCTTGGAAGTTATGGAAATACAGAGGGAGATGGCATTCAGGACGGTGTGTCAAATACAGGAGCGCCAGGACCTCTGGAAGACGATTCGGAGCCTGTGGAAGGAAACGATATGGAAAGCGAAGGTCTTACCAACGAGGAGGCAGGCCTGGAATAAATGAATACCCTGACAGAGAAAAGTCATATATTAAAATGACAATCTCTGCCGGGGTTTTTGTTTTATGAAAAGAAACAGGACGTTCCACAGAAAAAAAGTGTGGCTTGTATTTGTTATCTGCTTTTTTATTATGGCAGGACTTATAGGAAGGCTTGTATACCTGATGGGATTTCGCTCAGATTACTATTATGAAAAGGCACAGGAGCTTCACGAGAGAGAAAGAGATATAAAAGCGGCAAGAGGAAGAATACTTGACGCAAACGGGAAGGTGCTGGCAGACAACAGAACAGTATGTACTGTTTCTGTTATACACAGTCAGATAAAAGAACCGGAAAAAGTTATTACAGTACTTTCTGAAGAACTGGAAATGAAGGAGAAGGATGTACGGAGACGAGTAGAAAAGGTTTCGTCTATCGAGCGTATTAAAACAAATGTAGAAAAAGAGACGGGGGATGCTATTCGGGAGTATGGACTTTCCGGCGTAAAGGTAGATGAAGATTATAAGAGATATTATCCTTATGGTTCGCTTGCATCAAAAGTTCTTGGCTTTACAGGGGGAGATAATCAGGGAATTATAGGGCTCGAGGTAAAATATGAAGACATTTTAAGAGGAGAGCCGGGAAAAATCCTGACTACAACAGACGCAAGGGGAGTGGAGCTTAAAGAAATGGGGGAAGGAAGAGAAATGCCAATTCCCGGAAATGACCTGCAGATAAGCCTTGATGCCAGCATTCAGGAGTACGTGCAGCAGGCTGCCTTAAAAGTAATGGAGGAAAAGCAGGCGGAGCGCGTTTCCATTCTTCTTATGAACCCTCAAAATGGCGAGATTTATGCCTGCGTCAATGTGCCGGAGTTTGATTTGAACCAGCCATTCCATTTGAACACAGGGCAGGATACATCCGGGCTTTCTCAGAAAAAGAAGCAGGATTTATTAAACCAGATGTGGAGAAATCCATGTTTAAATGATACGTATGAGCCGGGCTCTACTTTTAAAATAATCACCATGTCCGCAGGTCTTGAGGAAGGTGTGGTATCTGTAAACGACCATTTTTTCTGTCCGGGTTATAAAATCGTGGAGGACAGAAGAATCCGGTGCGCAAGAAGAACAGGACATGGGGCGGAAACCTTTGTGCAGGGTGCGCAGAATTCCTGCAATCCTGTTTTTATAGAGGTAGGGCTTCGTCTTGGAGTGGATAATTATTATAAATATTTCCAGCAGTTCGGGCTTATGGAAAAAACAGGAATAGATTTACCTGGAGAGGCGGGAACAATTATGCACAAAAAAGAAAATATGGGCGAGGTGGAGCTTGCCACAGTTGCTTTTGGACAGTCTTTTCAGATTACGCCCATTCAGCTTGCCTCAACTGTGAGCGCCCTGATTAACGGTGGAAACAGGGTAACGCCTCATTTCGGCGTTACAGTAAGAAGCAGTGACGGTACAAAGGCGCAGAAAATCCAGTATCCGCCTGAAAAAAGAATCGTATCACAGGAAACTTCGGAGACAGTGCGGGCAATTCTGGAAACAGTAGTCTCAGAAGGTTCCGGAAAAAACGCAAAAATAGAAGGGTATTCTATAGGAGGAAAGACGGCTACATCCCAGACGCTTCCGCGAAGTGCAAACAGGTATATCTCGTCTTTTCTGGGATTTGCTCCGGCAGAAAATCCGCAGATTCTGGGGCTCTGTATCATTCACAATCCTCAGGGTATTTATTATGGAGGGACTATAGCGGCGCCGGTGATACGAAGCATTTTTGAAAATGTGCTGCCATATATGGGAATTGAAAAAACAGAGCCCCAAGAGGAGGAGAAGACAGCCAAAGAGGGTTGATAAATAAGCAAAAAAGCCTTATACTAGAAAGTGTTTCAAGAGCAATAAAAATAAAAAACGAAAGAATTAAATGAGGTGTGAGGATGGAGTTTGATATTGTAATTCCTGTGCTGATTGCCTTTGCAGTCAGCGTTGTACTGGGACCTGTTGTTATTCCTTTTCTCAGAAGGCTGAAAATGGGACAGACAGAGAGAGTGGAGGGCGTACAGTCCCATCTGAAAAAAGCGGGTACTCCCACAATGGGAGGAGTCATCTTTTTAATTGCAACAGTAGTGACCTGTCTGTTTTATATTAAGGATTACCCGAAGATTATCCCTGTACTGTTTTTGACACTTGGCTTTGGTATCATCGGATTTCTTGACGATTATCTGAAGGTTGTGTTAAAACGTTCAGACGGTCTTCTACCGTGGCAGAAATTTCTTCTCCAGGTAGTAGTAACGGGAATTTTTGCATTTTATATTGTAAATTATACAGACATTTCCCTTACTATGAGGATTCCTTTCTGGAGCGGACATTATCTGAATGCAGGCTGGCTTGCAGTGCCGATTCTGTTTTTTGCTGTTATTGGAACAGTAAACGGCGTAAACTTTACAGATGGTCTTGACGGTCTTGCATCCAGCGTAACTTTAATCGTAGCTGTATTTTTTACTGTGATGTCTCTGGGACTGAAATCCGGGATTGAGCCGATTACCTGCGCCGTAGTAGGCGGACTGATGGGCTTTCTTCTGTTTAACGTATATCCGGCGAAGGTATTTATGGGAGACACTGGCTCTCTTGCTCTTGGAGGATTTGTGGCAGGAGCGGCATATATGATGCAGATGCCTCTTTTCCTTCTGATTGTTGGTCTGATTTATGTAGTGGAAGTGCTTTCTGTTATGATTCAGGTTACATATTTTAAGGCAACCCACGGCAAGCGTTTCTTTAAAATGGCGCCCATTCATCATCATTTTGAGCTTTGCGGCTGGTCAGAGACAAGAATTGTAGCCGTATTTTCCGTAGTGACGGCAATTCTCTGCCTGATTGCATTTCTGGCTCTTTAAGGGGGAAATAGTATGGATTTAAAAGATAAAAAGGTTCTTGTATTCGGTTCCGGAAAAAGCGGAATCGGAGCAGCCGACCTTCTGGGGGCAGAAGGGGCAAGACCTGTTATTTATGACGGAAATGAAAAGACAGACAGAGAACAGGTTCTCGGAAAAACAGCAGGAACATACTCTGTGGAATTTTATGCGGGAGAGCTTCCGGAAGAAGTTCTGGAGAGCCTTGATCTTGTTGTGTTAAGCCCCGGGGTTCCTACGGATATTCCTCTTGTAAAGCGCTTTTATGAGATGAGACTTCCCGTGTGGGGAGAGGTGGAGCTTGCCTACCGCACTGGAAAGGGACGCGTTCTTGCAATTACAGGAACAAATGGGAAAACAACGACAACAGCCCTTCTCGGCAAGATTATGAAAGACGCCTGTCCTTCTGTGTTTGTGGTGGGAAACATAGGGACACCTTACACATCGAAGGCACAGGAGATGCAGGAAAACAGCGTGACAGTTGCGGAAATCAGCAGCTTTCAGCTTGAGACAATCGAGGAATTTGCTCCAGAGGTCAGCGCTATCTTAAATATTACAGAGGATCATTTAAACCGTCATCATACAATGGAGGAGTACATACGGGTAAAAGAGCTGATTACAAAAAATCAAACCGGTGAAGATGTCTGTGTTCTGAATTATGAGGACGAGGTACTCAGAAAATTCGGAGAGACAGCAGTTCCGAAAGTTGTATATTTTTCCAGTGCCCGCACTCTGGAAAAAGGTATTTACCTTGAAGGAGATACCATTATGCTTACAACAGAGACAGCTAAAATTCCAGTTGTAAAGACTGGAGAATTAAAACTTCTCGGACAGCATAATTACGAAAACGTAATGGCAGCAGTGGCAATGGCATATTATGCAGGCGTAGATATGGAAAGTATCCGCAAGAGTGTCTGTGAATTTACGGCAGTGGAGCACAGAATTGAGTATGTCACAGAGAAAAACGGTGTTGTGTACTATAACGATTCCAAGGGAACGAACCCGGACGCAGCTATAAAAGGCATTCAGGCGATGAACCGTCCCACTTATCTTATTGGAGGCGGATACGATAAGGAATCCAGCTACGATGAATGGATTCAGGCATTTGACGGGAAGGTGCGCTGCCTTGTTCTTATCGGGCAGACAAAAGAGAAGATTAAGGCGGCGGCAGAACGTCTTGGTTTTACAGACATTGTTCTTCTTGAAAATCTTCAGGAAGCGGTACATTATTGTGCAGAACACGCAAAAGAAGGAGAAGCGGTTCTTCTTTCTCCTGCCTGTGCAAGCTGGGGACAGTTTGATAATTACGAGCAGAGAGGCGATATGTTTAAAAAGTACGTGTCTGAGCTTTAAAAGTAAACATAGATAAGCGGAAAGGAAGCAGTCATATTTCCGGGGCTGAAATTCATATGCTTAAATAAAGCGTAAGCCGGAGGAAATCATGTCAGAAAAGGAAAAGCGGCAGGAAGGTCATATAGATGTGCTCCTTCTTGTCCTTGTACTGATTCTCGTTGTATTTGGACTTGTCATGCTTTTTTCCGCCAGTGAATATAATGGCAGAGTGCGTTTTGGCGACTCTGCCTATTATTTTAAAAAGCAGCTTTTTGCCACGGCGCTTGGACTTATGGCAATGTATTTTGTATCGCAGATGGATTACCATATTCTTGCAAAAATGGCGCCGGCGTCATACCTTCTGTCTATTGTACTTTCTACAGCAGTGCTTCTTGTGGGGCAGGAAATCAACGGCTCCAAACGATGGCTGAATCTTGGACCGCTTTCCTTTCAGCCTTCCGAGTTTGCAAAGGTGGCAGTCATTCTTTTTCTTGGCTGGCAGATAGAAAAAAGCAGGAAAAGTACGGGAAATATCCTGTTTATGTGCAGGACAATGGCAACCCTTCTCCCCATTGTGGGACTTGTGGGAAGCAACAATTTAAGTACGGCTGTTATTATTCTGGGGATTGGTGTAGTGCTGATTTTTGTATCGAATCCCAGATACCTTCCCTTTGTGGGAATCGGTGCGGCAGGGCTTGGGTTTGTAGCCGTTTTTCTTGCAGCGGAAAGCTATCGTCTGGAGCGCCTTGCAATCTGGAGAAATCCGGAAAAATACGAAAAAGGTTTTCAGACGATTCAGGGACTTTATGCAATTGGAAGCGGAGGGCTTTTCGGCAGAGGACTTGGAAGCAGCATTCAGAAGCTGGGGTTTGTGCCGGAGGCGCAGAATGATATGATTTTTTCGGTAATATGTGAGGAACTGGGACTTTTTGGCGCGTCTCTTTTAATTCTTGTGTTTATGCTTCTTCTTTGGAGACTCTGCGTGATTTCCACTCACAGCCGTGACCTTTTAGGCGCTCTTTTAACGGCAGGAATTATGGCACATATGGCTGTTCAGGTAATTTTAAATATCGCAGTTGTCACAAATACTATTCCCAATACAGGGATTACCCTTCCTTTTGTAAGCTATGGAGGGACATCCGTTGTGTTCCTTTTGGGAGAAATGGGGCTGGCACTCAGTGTGTCCAGTCACAAAGGAGGAGCAGCTGCATACAATAAAAAGTAAGATGCCCTTTGGGAGTGAACAGCTTGAAGCGTATTTATATTGAAGGGGGAAGGAAGCTTAGAGGCTCTGTCCGAATTCAGGGTTCCAAAAATGCGGCGCTGCCCATGATGGCGGCATCACTTTTACACAGAGGAGTCAGTGTGCTGAGAGGGTGTCCTAAAATTGCGGATGTTTTCTGCATGGAAGAAATTCTTAAAAAGCTGGGAGCAAAAACCTGGTGGGAAGGACATAACCTGTATCTTGACTGCAGCCGGTGCAGTGGAGAAGAAATTTCTTCTGAGGATACATGTAAGATGCGTTCCTCCGTCATTCTTCTGGGGGCTGTCACTGCAAGAAACAAGAGGGGGAAAATCGGTTATCCGGGAGGATGTGTCATTGGAAAACGTCCTATAGATTTACATTTGCATGCGCTGCGCTGTCTCGGGGCAAAAATCCGGGAGGAGGAAAGCTTTGTAGAGGCAGAATGCCGGGAGTTTCAGGGGGGAGAAATTTCTTTTTCTGCAAAAAGCGTAGGCGCGACAGAACAGGGGATTTTATCTGCCGTTACGGCAAGAGGAAGAACGATAATAAAAAACTGTGCAGAAGAGCCGGAAATTCTCTGGCTTTGTCGTTATTTGAGAGGAATGGGAGCAAGGATTTCCAGCGGGGAAAAAGGGGAACTTATTATAGACGGCGTACCCTGCTTAAAAGGAGGGGATATGCAGGTTCCCCCGGATCGTATTGTAGCCGGAACGTATATATGCGCTGCTGCTGCCACAAGAGGAGAAATAGAGATTCTGAATCCGCCGCAGGGGGAGCTTAACGCTTTTCTTAAGGTATACAGGAAAATAGGTGGACAATACAAAGTAAACAGTGGTAAACTGTTGGTGGATGCAGGCAGTATTAACGCTCCTGTCGATTATGTGGAAACAGGCGTTTATCCCGGTTTTCCCACAGACCTTCAGTCTCCGCTTATGGCAGTGCTTCTCACAGTTCCCGGGAAAAGCTGTATCAGGGAAACGATATTTGAAGCAAGATACAAGGCAGCGGAAGAAATGAAGCGTATGGGAGCACATATACAAATCCAGGAAAGAGACGCTTATATTGACGGAGGTTTTCCTCTTACAGGCTGTACAGTAAAAGCGGAGGAGCTTCGGGGAGGTGCGGCTCTTATTCTTGCGGCCCTTGCGTGTAAGGGAACTTCCTGTGTGGAAGGCTGTTCTTTTATTGAACGGGGATACGAGCATATTTGTGAAGATTTAAACGCCCTTGGAGGGGCATTGACAGAAGATTGAGGAAACTTGTGGTATGAGGACATCAAATTACAGAAAAAAAAGAATCAGTAAAAAAACATGGAAATATGCGGGCGCAGTTTTCGGAAGTCTCCTGGCAGCAGGAGTGATTTTCTTTTTTGCGTATTTTAAGGTAGACGAAGTGGAGGTAATGGGAAGCAGCCACTATTCGGAAAAAGAAGTGCGTAAAATGGTACTTCGCGGACCGCTGGCGTCAAATTCCGTTCTTGCGCCTCTTCTTTATACAAAAAGGGAGACAGAGGACATTCCTTTTGTGAAGGGATATGTGGTAAGTCAGGTAAACAGAAATACCATCTGTATCAGTGTAAAAGAAGAAAAGCCGGTTGGCTGTATTCCATATCTGGACAGTTACATCTATTTTGACAGAAATGGTATTTTTATAGAAAGCTCAAAGGAGAGGGATGAGACAATTCCGTACTTTGACGGTATTTCCGTAAAACATGTAATTATGGACGAGGAACTTCCCATTAAGGGAAAAACAGTTCTGAATACGGCAGTTGCGCTGGCTACCATTTTCCAGAAAAATGAGACAATACCGGATCATATTGAATTTGATAAAAATTACCAGATAAGTCTTTTATATGGAGATATAACTGTAATGCTGGGGAAAGATGAATTTCTGGAAGATAAAATGACAAGAGCCATTGCAATTCTGCCTTTAATTTCCGGGCGAAAAGGGATTCTCCATCTGGAAAGCGTGACAGACGTTGTAAAGACCATTACCTTTGAGGAAGAAGTGAAAGAAAAAACGCCGGAGGAGCTTGCGGCAGAGTGGACTGGTGGATATGAGGAAAGCGGGGAATACACAGGCACAGGCGAATTTGACGAAAACGGCACGTATGTAGGACCAAAGCCAATGACAGAACTTGAGAAGGCTCTGGCAGAGTGGAGCGGCGGATACGATGAAGAGGGCGATTATACGGGAGCCGGGGAGTATGACGAATATGGAAATTATGTAGGTCCCGCACCAACAGAGGAAAGCATTGCCGCAGAGAAGGCGGCAGAGGAGAATGCAGAAGGCGAAGATATTCCAGAGGAAGAAACAGGCGAATATACAGAAGGCGAAGATGTTTCGGCAGAAAAAACAGGCGAATATACAGAAGACTGGTATACGGAAGAAGGATACACGGAATATAGTGAATAAGCTTCTGGATTTTGTCCTGTGCGCTCGAAAGAAAGGTTTTTTCCTGCTTCTTCATCGAAAAAACGTGAAAAAAATATAAAAAAACAAAATTAGTAGTTGATTAATTTCAAAAAAAAATATATGATATATCTATATGTAACTTAACGAAGGTACATCAGGTAGAAATAAGTATACAGCTTGGTACAAATACACTGAATCAGTTATCAGGTAAAAATAAAGGAGGAAGTACGTTGTTAGAGATTATGACAAATGAGGCTGAATCATCTGCCAAAATTATTGTAATTGGTGTAGGTGGTGCCGGAAATAACGCAGTAAACAGAATGGTGGAAGAAGCCATCGGCGGAGTAGAGTTTGTAGGTGTGAATACCGATAAGCAGGCTTTGACTCTGTGTAAAGCTCCAACTGTACTTCAGATTGGTGAGAAAATTACAAAAGGCCTTGGCGCCGGTGCACAGCCGGAAGTAGGACAGAAGGCGGCAGAGGAAAGCATTGAAGAAGTAAAACAGTTAATGGAAGGCGCAGACATGGTATTCGTTACCTGTGGTATGGGCGGCGGAACCGGAACCGGAGCTGCACCTGTAATCGCAGCAGCAGCGAAGGAAATGGGAATCCTGACAGTAGGTGTTGTTACAAAACCATTCCGTTTTGAAGCAAAGACAAGAATGAACAATGCTCTGGCAGGTATTGAAAATCTGAAGAAAGCAGTAGACACTTTAATTGTAATTCCAAATGATAAATTACTGGAAATTGTAGATCGTCGTACAACAATGCCGGAAGCTCTTCGTAAAGCTGACGAGGTTCTTCAGCAGGCAGTACAGGGTATTACAGACCTGATTAATCTGCCGGCTCTTATTAACCTTGACTTTGCGGATGTTGAGACAGTTATGACAGACAAGGGAATCGCACACATCGGTATCGGTGAGGCAAGAGGTGATGACAAGGCAATGGAGGCTGTACAGCAGGCTGTATCTTCTCCGCTTCTTGAGACAACCATTAAGGGTGCGACCCATGTGATCATCAATATTTCCGGTGATATTTCCCTTATGGACGCAAACGATGCGGCAAGTTATGTACAGGAGCTTACAGGCGAAGATGCAAATATCATCTTTGGTGCAATGTATGATGATTCTGTAGCAGATTATGCAAGAATTACAGTAATTGCAACGGGATTAAATGATAATGTACAGAGCAGCAGTCCGTTCGCTCAGAGAAATACATCTTCTCCGTTTGCAGCGAAGAGACAGGCATCTGCTCCGACTCAGCAGACAATGAATGTGAATATGCCGAGCTTCAGTCTTCCGACAATGAATGCCACTCCGTTTGGTACAAAGACTCCGTCCAGCACTGTGCAGAAAAAAGATATTCAGATTCCGGATTTTCTGAAAAACAGATAAGTAATAATAAAAAGTAAAAGAGACCTTCCATGCGAAGGTCTCTTTTTTGCAATCAATGTTCACATTGGAATGTGCCGCATTTTGTTTCTTTGCAGTCTTTGGCATTTTCTCCGCCTACCTGAATGGCAGCCGCTGTACATTTGCAGTTGTCATTATAGGAACAGTGATGTGCCTTGCAGTCAATCTGAATGGTTTCGCATCCGCAGCCGGAAGCATAATTATTCTGAGGGGAAGAAGTGCTTCGTTCCCGGAAGCTGCCGCAGCATGTATCTTCTGATAAGTGGGCATTTTCTCCCATCACATCGATGTTTCCTTTAGAGCAAAGCTGCTCTTTGTTGTAGACGCATGTAGTGGCATAGCATTTTAAAACAGTCATAATCTGAACCTCCTTTTTTCAATTCGTGAATATTATTCCCGGAAAAATACAGGATTATGTATTGTTCTTATAAAAAAATTAATGTATAATAGAAAAGATAATTTTTTTAACAAGAGGGGGAAAAGAATGGAAGAACAGAAACAAAGAAGTGCATTTACCAATAAGCTGGGCTTCGTGCTCGCTGCGGCCGGTTCAGCTGTAGGTCTTGGAAACCTGTGGAGATTTCCGTATCTTGCTGCAAAGTACGGCGGCGGAATTTTTCTTCTGGTGTACCTTATTCTGGCGGTTACCTTCGGCTTTGCGCTGATGATAACAGAGATTGCACTTGGACGAAAAACGCATTTAAGCGCGGTAGGTGCATATAAAGCACTCGATAAAAGATTTGGCTTTCTGGGAGGACTGTCATGTCTCGTTCCGTTTATTATCACACCGTACTATTGTGTGATTGGAGGGTGGGTATTAAAATACCTTACTGTATTTGTGACAAATCAGGTTTCCAGTGCGGCTACAGATGAATTTTTCGGAAATTATATCAGTCAGCCGGTGGCTCCGGTTGTATTCTTTTTGATTTATGTTGTTTTAGGGCTTGTGATTGTCATGCTTGGTGTGGAAGGCGGAATTGAAAAGGCAAGTCGCTTCATGATGCCGGTTCTTGTACTTATGACGGTAATTATTGCAGTATTCAGTATCTCACAGCCGGGAGCTATGGAAGGTGTAAAATATTACCTTTTACCTGACTTCAGCCGATTCAGTGCCACAACAGTACTGGCAGCGCTGGGACAGCTTTTCTATTCCATGTCTCTGGCAATGGGAATTATGATTACATACGGTTCTTATATGAAGAAAGAGGCGCATCTTGAAAAATCTGTGCGCCAGATTGAAATTTTTGACACGGGAATTGCTTTTATGGCAGGTCTTATGATTATTCCGGCAGTATTCGCATTTTCCGGTGGAAGCGAAGAAGCGCTTGGAAAAGGTCCGAGCCTTATGTTTGTCACACTTCCAAAAGTGTTTGACAGTATGAAATTCGGAACAGTGATTGGAGCAATTTTCTTTCTTCTGGTATTATTTGCAGCTCTTACTTCTTCTATTTCGCTTACAGAAACACTCGTTTCCATTGTATGTGATAAGATGAAATGGGGCAGAAAGAAAGCCTGCGCAGTTGTGCTTGTATTTGTGCTTGCGGTTGGAATACCGGTATCTCTGGGCTTTGGTCCGTTAAGTTTCCTGGCTCCGCTTGGAATGACGCTGCTTGATTTCTTTGATTTTATCAGCAACAGTGTTCTGATGCCGATTGTTGCCTTCCTTACCTGTATCTTTGTCGGATATGTAATCAAGCCGAAGGCGATTATTGAAGAGGCTGAGGTAAACGGGAAATTTAAAGTGAAAAAATTCTATACCGTAATTATTAAATATATTGCGCCTGTCTGCCTTGTTGCAATCCTTGTATTTTCCGTTATGGAGGTTCTTGGAATAATTACAGTATAAGGGGTTGACATTCTGCTTTTGTTGTGGTATCTTATAACAGTACGTGAGAAAACAAAGCAGAGTTCACTCTCACCTTAGCACATAAGTGTGACTTGGGTTTATATTGCACAGTAGCTGTTGATGAGTCAACAGGTGTAATAGATAGAAGTGTGGACATCTGTCCACACTTTTTTTCGTACAACAACGAGGGTGACAGAGGTCATGGATTATCATTTATTCAGGTATGGAGGTGCACGACAATTAGCAATTTAATGATTAACGAACAAATCAGAGACAAAGAGGTACGTTTAATTGGTCCGGACGGAGCACAGCTCGGAATCATGTCCGCGAAGGAAGCCATGTTTAAAGCACAGGAGGCAGGACTTGATTTAGTAAAAATCGCTCCTCAGGCAAAACCGCCGGTATGTAAGATTATTGATTATGGAAAATACCGCTACGAGCTTGCAAGAAAAGAAAAGGAAGCCAAGAAAAAGCAGAAAACCATCGATGTCAAAGAAGTGCGTCTTTCCCCGAACATTGATACAAATGACTTAATGACAAAGGTAAACGCGGCTAGAAAGTTCCTCACAAAGGGAGACAGAGTGAAGGTAACTCTCCGTTTCCGCGGAAGAGAGATGGCACATATGGCAAGCAGCAAGCATGTTCTGGACGATTTTGCAGAGCATCTGTCTGATATTGCAACAGTTGAGAAGGCGCCCAAAGTGGAAGGCCGCAGCATGACAATGTTTTTAAGTGAAAAACGCTAATATAAATGTTACAGCCATGTCATACAGCTGTGTGGCAGGATATAGCATGAATAAAGAAGTACACAAATCAAGGAGGAAATAACAATGCCAAAAATTAAAACTTGTAGAGCAGCAGCAAAGCGCTTCAAAAAAACAGGTACAGGAAAATTAGTGAGAAATAAAGCTTATAAGAGCCATATCTTAACAAAAAAATCTCAGAAGAGAAAGAGAAATTTAAGAAAATCTACTGTTGTTGATTCTACAAATGTTAAGAGCATGAAGAAAGCATTACCATATTTATAAGATATAGAAGAAGACGAACAGGAGGAAATTAGGAAATGGCAAGAATTAAAGGCGGATTAAACGCAAAAAAAAGACACAACCGTACATTAAAACTGGCAAAAGGTTATAGAGGATCTCGTTCCAAACAGTATAGAATCGCAAAACAGTCTGTAATGAGAGCACTTGCAAGCTCCTACGCAGGCAGAAAGCAGAAAAAACGTCAGTTCAGACAGCTCTGGATTGCACGTATTAATGCTGCAGCAAGAATGAACGGATTATCCTACAGCAAAATGATGCACGGCCTTAAAGTTGCAAATATCGACATCAACAGAAAGATGCTTGCAGAGATGGCTGTAAATGATGCTGCCGGTTTCACAGCTCTTGCAGAAATCGCAAAGAAAGCAATCGCTTAATCGAAATATACTAAATATATAATACTGCACCATCAAAACAGTTTTCTGTTTTGATGGTGCAGTATTTTTTTTACTTGCTGTATATAAGTATAAGTAAAAAAGATAAAAATTTTGTGAATTTTCATCTTGAAATCATCACTGTGAAATGCTATAATTTTAACACTACATTAAATGAAAGCGAAATGATATAGTATAAAGGAGGAGAATATTATGAGAAATTTAAAAAAAGCATTTACAATTACAGCCGCAGCGGCTATGGCAATGACGGCTTTTGCACCGGTATCTGTATTTGCAGAGGAGGAAACTTTTAAAATCGGCGGAATAGGACCAATGACAGGCGCAGCCGCTACATATGGCGCCGCTGTAGAAAATGGAATTCAGCTTGCAGTAGATGAAATTAATGCAGAAGGCGGAATTAACGGCACAAAAATAGAATTTAAAATGGAAGATGATGAGCATGATGCGGAAAAATCTGTGAATGCGTACAATACTCTGAAGGACTGGGGAATGCAGATGCTCGTGGGAACAGTTACAAGTGCTCCCTGTATTGCTGTTGAGGCAGAGGCGGCAAACGACAATATGTTTCTTTTAACACCTTCTGCAACAGCAATCGACTCTATTGCTGGAGAGAATGCTTTCCGTGTATGCTTTTCTGATCCGGCGCAGGGAACAAAATCTGCACAGTATATTGGGGAACATAAGTTGGCATCAAAGGTTGCAGTTATTTACGATGGTTCTGACCCATATTCCTCAGGAATTTATGAGAGCTTCCAGGCAGAAGCAGAAAACCAGGGACTCGAGGTTGTAGCGGCAGAAGCTTTCACAGCAGACAGCAAGACAGACTTTAAAGTACAGCTCCAGAAAGCAAAGGACGGCGGGGCAGAGCTTGTATTCCTTCCTGTATATTACCAGGAGGCAGCCCTGATTCTTCAGCAGGCAAAAGATCTTGATTTTGCACCGAAATTCTTTGGCTGTGATGGACTGGACGGACTTTTAAGTGTGGAGAACTTTGATACTTCCCTTGCAGAAGGAGTTATGCTCCTTACACCGTTTGCAGCAGATGCAGATGATGAAAAAACACAGAAATTTGTAAGTGCATATAAGGAAGCGTTTGATAATCAGATTCCGATTCAGTTCGCAGCAGACGCGTACGATGCAGTGTATGCAATCAAGCTTGCGGCAGAGGACGCAGGACTTACACCGGATATGGAAATTTCCGATATGTGTGAGGCAATGAAGGTTTCTATGACAAATATTGAACTGGAAGGTTTAACAGGAACGATTACATGGGATGAAACAGGAGAGCCTGACAAAGAGCCGAAAGCAGTTATCATTGAGGACGGTGCTTACAAGGCAATGTAAAGCTGACAGCGTAAGAAAAAAAAGTCTGAATATTGGGGACGGTCACTGTTAGACTGTCCCCTTTTGCCATAAAATTTAAAGGTTTGAGAGGTGTGCTATGAGTTTTATATCTTATTTAAAAGACGGTATAAGCCTGGGCAGCGTATATGCCATTATTGCACTTGGGTACACCATGGTGTATGGAATTGCGAAAATGCTGAACTTTGCTCACGGAGATGTAATTATGGTAGGCGCATACGTGGTGCTTACACTTATGACAAAAGGAGGAGTTTCCCCTGTAATAGCGGTTCTGATTTCCATGGGCGTCTGTACTGTTCTCGGAATGACGATTGAGGCGGTGGCATACAGACCTTTAAGGAAGGCCTCCTCACCTCTTGCAGTTTTGATTACTGCTATTGGAGTGAGCTATCTTCTTCAGAACCTTGCCCTGTTAATTTTTGGGGCAGACGGAAAGACATTTGTAAATATTATTACGGTTCCATCCCTTTCCCTGTTTGACGGACAGCTTACTATAAGCGGTGTTACCATTGTTACCATTGTGGCATGTATTGTGATTATGACAGGTCTTACGTTCTTTGTAAAAAAGACGAAGCCGGGTCATGCCATGCTTGCTGTTTCTGAGGACAGAGATGCAGCTCAGCTTATGGGAATTAACGTAAATGCGACTATTTCCATGACCTTTGCCATCGGTTCTGCTCTTGCAGCCATTGCCGGTGTTCTGCTTTGCTGCGCATACCCGACTCTGACTCCATACACGGGTGCAATGCCTGGCATTAAGGCTTTTGTTGCAGCGGTGTTTGGTGGAATCGGTTCCATTCCGGGAGCTATGATTGGTGGTCTGCTGCTGGGTGTGATTGAAATTCTCGGAAAGGCATATATTTCCTCCCAGGTGGCAGATGCCATAGTTTTTGCAGTGCTTATTGTGGTTCTGCTTGTAAAACCTGCCGGACTGTTCGGAAAGAATATCCAGGAGAAAGTGTGAGGTGGGTTCATGAAGAAATTAAAAGATATGAATAAAACAACAAAAAGCAATATGCTCACATATACAATGGTTATTGTGATTTACCTTGTGGTACAGGGGCTTGTGACAACGGGAAATATTTCCAGTCTTTTAAAAGGACTTCTTGTTCCTATCTGTGTGTATGTGATTGCGGCAGTATCCCTGAATCTTGTAGTTGGAATTTCCGGTGAATTAAGCCTTGGTCATGCAGGGTTTATGTGTGTGGGCGCGTATTCCAGCGCATTTTTCTCAAATGCAGTGGGGGATGCAATGCCGGATATGCTCCGATTCGTTCTGGCAATTCTGATTGGAGCGGCAGTAGCAGGAATCTTCGGTATTTTAATTGGAGTTCCCGTACTTCGTCTTCGTGGAGATTATCTTGCCATTGTCACACTTGCTTTTGGAGAAATTATTAAAAATCTGATGAATGTTCTGTATATTGGAATTGACAGCAAGGGCATTCATGTGGCTACAAGCTCTATGGGGCTTAAGATGGAACCAGGATCCAAAGCCATTGTAAAAGGTGCATTGGGCATTGCCGGAACACCGAAAAATTCAACATTCACAATTGGCGTAATTCTTATTTTGATTACTCTGGTGATTGTTTTGAATCTGATTAATTCCAGAAGCGGCCGCGCCATTATGGCAGCCAGAGACAACAGGATTGCAGCAGAATCTATTGGAATTAATGTCACAAAATACAAGTTGCTGGCATTTTCTGTTTCTGCGGCTCTTGCAGGTGTTTCCGGTGTTCTTTATGCTCATAACCTTGCAACCTTAAATGTGAAGAAATTTGATTACAATACTTCTATTCTCATGCTTGTATTTGTTGTGCTTGGAGGAATTGGAAATATCCGCGGCTCTATTATTGCAGCCATTGTACTTACGGCTCTTCCGGAAATGCTGAGAGGTCTTTCAGATTACAGAATGCTTATTTACGCTATTATACTGATTCTGATGATGTTGTTTAACTGGGCTCCTGCGGCAATTAACTGGAGAAAACGTATGAAAGAAAAATTAAGACCAGGGAAGGAGGCTGCTTAATATGGCTATGCTGGAAGTAAACAATCTGTCAATTTCCTTTGGAGGTCTTCACGCAGTAGATAATTTTCATCTGAAAATAGAGGAGGGGGAGCTTTACGGGCTGATAGGTCCGAACGGAGCGGGAAAAACAACAGTTTTTAACCTTCTTACAGGCGTGTATAAACCGGATGAAGGACATATTCTTCTTGACGGGAAAAATATTGCAGGGAAAAGTACGATTGAAATAAATCGCTCTGGCATTGCCAGAACATTTCAGAATATCCGTCTTTTCAAAGAGCTTACTGTTCTTGACAATGTAAAGGCAGGTTTTCACAACGGTCATAAATATTCCGTTCTCACAGGGATTTTACGTCTTCCGCGCTATTACAAGACGGAAAAAGAGATGGATGAAAAGGCAATGGAGATTTTAAAAGTTTTTGACCTTGATAAAGAATCTGGGTGTTTAGCGGGAAATCTTCCATACGGCAAACAGAGAAAACTGGAAATTGCAAGAGCACTTGCAACGGAGCCCAAGCTGCTCCTTCTTGACGAGCCGGCGGCGGGCATGAATCCAAATGAGACAGCAGAGCTTATGGATACCATTCGTTTTGTGCAGAAGCATTTTCATATGACCATTCTTCTGATTGAGCATGATATGAAGCTTGTATCCGGTATTTGTGAGGAACTTACGGTACTGAATTTCGGAAGCGTCCTTGCACAGGGGAAAACAGCAGATGTGCTCAGTGACCAGGCGGTTATTACAGCGTATCTTGGAGAGTAGGAGGATAAGAATATGGCAATGTTGGAAGTGGAGAATCTGCATGTATATTACGGCATGATTCAGGCGTTAAAGGGAATCTCCTTCCATGTAAACGAGGGGGAGGTCATTGCCCTGATAGGAGCGAACGGAGCGGGAAAAACAACAACCCTTCAGACAGTGACCGGACTGGTTCCTGCAAAAGGCGGCTCTATTACATTTTGCGGAAAAGATATTACAAAAGTCCCTGCTTATAAAATCGTGAGTATGGGAATTGCCCATGTGCCGGAGGGACGGCGGGTGTTTTCTGATTTAAGTGTATATGACAATCTGAAAATGGGTGCGTATACAAGAAAAGACAAGGACGAAATTGCCCGGGATTTAGAAAACGTTTATAAAAGATTTCCAAGGCTTGAGGAGCGGAAAAATCAGCGGGCAGGAACGCTTTCAGGAGGAGAACAGCAAATGCTTGCAATGGGAAGAGCCCTTATGAGCAGGCCAAAACTGATTGTAATGGATGAACCTTCTATGGGACTTTCTCCCATTTTTGTAAATGAAATTTTTGATATTATACGAGAAGTAAGTGAGAGCGGCACAACTGTTCTTCTTGTGGAGCAGAATGCAAAAAAAGCCCTTTCCATTGCAGACAGGGCATACGTTCTTGAGACAGGAAGCATTACTCTCGAGGGAGAGGCAGATAAGCTGCTCCACGATGAATCTGTACAGAAAGCATATCTTGGAGAATAAGGGAGGCAGGGAATATGGAAAATTGCGTCATTACCATAGCAAGAGAGTATGGAAGCGGAGGCCGCACCATAGGAGAGCGGCTTTCTCAAAAATTAAGTATTCCTTATTATGACAAAAATATTATCCGGATGGCATCAGAGGACAGCGGCATTCATGAGACGCTTTTTGGAAGAGTGGATGAGTATACAAGTGCAAAGCCGCCTCTTTTCGGAAAAACGGGCATTTATAAAGGCGAGCTTTTTCCGCCTCAGAGTAAGGAGTTTACATCTGATGAAAATCTTTTTAACTATCAGGCAAAAATCATCAGAGAGCTTGCGGCAAAAGAATCCTGTGTAATCATAGGAAGATGTTCCAACATGGTTTTAAACAGGGAAGATTACCCACATGTTCTTCGGGTGTTTGTTCATGCTTCCTGGGAATTCCGCCTGGAAGAGGCTGCAAAAAAGCTGAACAAAAGTCGGAGAGAAATTGAGAAATTCCTTCAAAAAGACGATAAGAGAAAAAGAGAGTACAGTCTTCGTTTCACAGGGCAGGAATGGACAGACAAGTCGAATTATGATTTATATCTTGACAACAGCGTTCTTGGATACGAGGGAACGATTGCGGAAATTGAGAAGCATTATCTTGCGTTAAAAGAAAAATAAGACCGGGGAGGGCGAAAGCCTTCCTCTTCTTTTTTTTACAGTGTGCACATATATTGTGGGGAGAATGTAAAAGAGCTTTGCCATGAAAAAAATAAGAACTCTTGCGGTCACCCTTTCCTGGGTGTTCCTTCTTTTTTTGTGTCTTTTGTTTCTGAGAGAAAATAAAAGTGCGGAGGTTTTTCATATTGTGCAGGAGAGAAATGTGCAGGAACTTCCGAAAGTCGCTCTTACGTTTGATGACGGACCAAGCCGAAAATACACGCCAAAGCTTCTGGAGGGGCTGAGAGAGAGGGGAATTTTGGCTACTTTTTTTCTCACAGGAAAAAATATAGAGGGAAATGAGGAACTTGTAAGCCGTATACAGGAGGAGGGACATTTGATTGGAAATCATACTTATAATCATGTATGTCTGAATCAGATTTCAAAAATAAGGGCAAAAGAGGAAATTGAAAAAACAAGCAATAAAATATACGAAATTACAGGAGAATATCCTGATTTTATCAGACCGCCTTTTGGAGAGTGGCGGCAGGACATTGAACTTTCCGTTGATATGCTGCCTGTTTTCTGGGACATAGACACTCTTGACTGGAAAAGTAAAAGCGTATCTGGCGTTCTGGAGATTGTGGAGTCTCAGATTCATGAAAATGCCATTATTTTAATGCATGATGGGTATGAGACGTCGGTAGAAGCTGCATTTAAAGTCGTAGATTTACTGAAAGAAAAGGGGTATGAGTTTGTTACAGTTGACCGGCTTTTGATCCTGTAGTATAATAAGAACAGATGTACGAATCAGAAATGTTCAGTATGAAATGGAGAAATACGTATGGATTTATTTGAATATGCAAAATCAAAAGCGCTTGACAGGGAGTCCCCACTAGCCTCCAGACTGCGTCCAAAGACACTGGAGGAGGTTGTTGGCCAGCAGCATATTGTAGGGAAGGATAAGCTGCTTTACCGGGCTATTAAAGCAGATAAGCTCACGTCCGTTATTTTTTACGGACCTCCCGGAACAGGGAAGACGACTCTGGCAAAAGTCATTGCAAATACAACAAGCGCTAATTTTACCCAGATTAATGCCACAGTAGCCGGAAAAAAGGATATGGAAGAGGTTGTGAAGCAGGCGAAAGAGTCTCTGGGAATGTATGGCAGGAAAACCATTCTTTTTATTGATGAGATTCACAGATTTAATAAGGGGCAGCAGGATTATCTTCTTCCTTTTGTTGAGGATGGAACGCTTATTTTAATTGGCGCTACAACGGAGAATCCGTATTTTGAGGTAAACGGGGCTCTCCTTTCCCGCTCTATTATTTTTGAACTGAAATCTCTCGGAAACGAAGAAATTAAAACATTAATTCTCAGGGCAGTAAATGACAGAGAAAAAGGAATGGGAAGCTACGATGCTGTGATAGAGGAGGACGCTCTTGATTTTCTTGCAGATATGGCAGGAGGAGATGCACGATGTGCGTTAAATGCTTTGGAGCTTGCAGTCCTTACTACACCCCGGGCAGAAGATGGAAAAATCCATCTCACTCTTTCTGTTGCAGAGGAGTGCATTCAGAAGCGGGTTGTACGCTATGATAAAAACGGGGATAACCATTACGATATTATTTCAGCATTTATTAAGAGTATGCGCGGTTCTGACCCGGATGCAGCCGTCTATTACCTTGCAAAAATGCTGTATGCAGGGGAGGACGTAAAGTTTATTGCAAGAAGAATTATGATTCTTGCATCAGAAGATATAGGAAATGCAGACCCACAGGCTCTTCAGGTGGCAGTGGCAGCAGCACAGGCGGTGGAGCGAGTGGGAATGCCGGAATCTCAGATTATTCTCTCTCAGGCAGTTACATATATGGCTTGTGCGCCAAAGAGCAATTCTGCTGTAAATGCTATTTTTTCAGCTATGAATTCTGTGAAAAAAACAAAGACAACCGTACCGTCACACCTTCAGGACGCACATTATGGCGGACATGATAAACTGGGACACGGCGTAGGGTATCAGTACGCCCACGATTACCCCAATCATTATGTAAAGCAGCAGTATCTTCCTTCTGAAATTCTGGGCGAACGGTTCTATGAGCCGGGTGATCTTGGATACGAAAAAGTGATAAAAGAGCATATGAAGAAAATAAAAGGGGAGGAGCTATAAAAGCTCCTCCATAATTTTTGCGTAGATTTCACGGGATTTATCCGGCCAGTTTTTGCACATGGATTTTGCCGCTTCAAGATTCGGGGCAACCAGATTAATATCAAGAAGGCTTGCGTTCCGCTCAATAATGCGGCAGTTTACAGCATAGCTTCCCTGGCTGTTTGTATAATAGTCAGCCGGTGTTAAAATGCGCTGCTGCATTTCGTAGCCTGCTGATTTTAAGTATTCCTTTACTTCTTTTCTTATGTCTGCAGAAAGCTCTTTTTCGAAATAGGAAAGCGTGTTTTTTCCATCTTCTGTGAGGCAATAATAGGAAGTGTTAGAAATGGTGTGTTTTTCAATTAATTCCGCCTCCACAAGCTCTGAAACAGCCTCCTGGAGATGAAAATAATTGGTGTATTCCCGTTCCAGGATAAATTCTGAAATCTGGGAGTTCGTAAGAGAGGATTCTGCGTGTTTCAGCATATACAGTACAATTAATTTGTAGGTGGTAAATGGTGTTGCCAATTTTTATATCCTCCTTAAAAAAATTCCTTTCCCTGAAAACTGCCGCGCTCCTTCATGCGGTGATGAAGAAGATTTAAAACTTCCCGTTTTCTTGACGCCCACAAAGGGGCAAGGAGAAGTTCTTTCGGACCGTCGCCGGTTACACGGTGAATGACAATGTTGGGATTCAGGTGTTCCAGACAGTCAATGACAAGGTCAAGATATTCTTCACGTTCCAGAACGGAAAACAGTCCTTTTTCATAATCTGCTGCAAGGTCTGTTCCTTTCAGCACATGAAGAAGCTGAAGCTTTATCCCCTGAATATCCATTGTATTTAAGTAATCCATAGTGGCTAAAATCTTGTCGTGGTTTTCCCCTGGAAGTCCCAGGATTGTGTGGACAATGACCTCAATATTCTGCTTTCGAAGTGCATAAACGGCTTCCTCAAAAACAGAAAGAGGGTATCCTCTTCGAATATACAAAGCAGTTTTCTGATGTATAGTCTGAAGTCCAAGCTCTACCCAGACAGGTTTCTGTCTGTTTAACCGGGAGAGAAGGGTAATTACCTCGTCTCCCAGACAGTCAGGTCGTGTTCCGATAGACAGTCCCAGAATATCAGGATGAGAAATTGCTTCTGTAAAAATTTTCTCCAGATATTCTATGGGGGCATACGTATTTGTATACGCCTGAAAATAAGCAATATATTTGCGAATGGGGCGTTTTTCGGAAATTGTGGCAATCTGGCTTTCAATCTGCTCTGTTATGGAAAGAGAAGAAGATGCAGCAAAATCACCGCTTCCTCCTGCACTGCAGAAAATGCAGCCGCCGGTTCCGACTTTTCCATCGCGGTTTGGACAGGACATTCCTCCATTTAAAGTAACCTTGTAAACCTTTTCTCCAAAACGTTCTTTCAGCATATAGTCAAGAGAGTGATATGGTTTTCCGCTCCAGTTTTTTGTCATAAAGAAGAATCCTCTGTATTTGTAAGCTCTTTCGGTGCTTCCTCAGTTTCTTCAATTGCTTCTTCCATATGCCATTCGCTGTCGTCAGATTCTTCCTTTTCTTCTTCCGGAATATATTTATCAAATATTTTTACCAAGAAGAAGGAATTAATATAAGCAATGACTGCGCCTCCCATTAAGATGAAAATCATGATCAGGAAGGACTGTGCCCGAAAGCTTGGAATAAAGAGAATGGCAAACGGGACAAGGCTTATTACAATCATTAAAATGCTGTATGGAAGATGACGGATGGACATCAGGAAAGCGTTTATAAAAGTATGCTTGATGGTATTGTAAAATTTGGCAAGTACAGGGTAAATATATAAGTAAATCAGCATACTCAGGAACAGAAGAACCAGGAATATGTAGAAAAGTACCTTGTACATTGTGCCTTCCATAGCGCGCACAAGAGAAATATCAAGGGACAGCATGATAAAGGCTGCCAGTGTAATGATATTGATGATAATGCCCTGTTTTAAGTTTTCTTTAAATGAATGGAAGAATCCTTTAACGATGTAGGCTTCTTCGTTGCGTACCATTTTCATAGTCACGTAAAACATGGCGGTGATGGCAGGACCGATGGTTACGATTGGAATACAGCAGACAATACATAAGAGATTCAGGATAATAAGGTCTGCGATTCTTCCCATAAAGGTGAAGAACTTATTATCCATATTGAAAATGCGATTCATAAGTTTTAACTCCTTTTGTGTGAAATTTCTTAACAGATTACCTTTAAGTATACCGAATGTGGAAGAAAAAAGCAAACTGAAAATACAGGATTGTGGGGCGTACAGGATTTCCCCATTTGTCAGCGGGAAAAGGATATGATAAAATAAAGCAGATAGAGAAAGGTGGCGGGAAATATGGGGAAAATGACGGTATATCACGGGGGATACGTTCCTGTGGAGCATCCGGAAATCAGAAAGGGAAGAAATACGAAGGATTTTGGTACGGGATTTTATTGCACCGTGATAAAAGAGCAGGCGCAGAGATGGGCAAAGAGATATGAGACAAAAATAGTATCTGTTTATGATGTGCGTCTGAATTCGGATTTAAAGATAAAAGATTTTAAAGATATGACAGATGAATGGCTGGATTTTATTATAGCCTGCAGAAGTGGGAAAGAACACGATTACGATATTGTGATAGGGGCTATGGCAAATGATCAGATTTATAACTATATTTCTGATTACGTAGACGGGGCTATTACAAGAGAGCAGTTCTGGGTATTGGCAAAATTTAAGTATCCAACCCATCAGATAAATTTCTGTACGAAAAGAGCATTAAAATGTCTGGAATACAGAGGGTATGAGGAGGTAAAATGATGGAACAGTCTACAGGCAGAGAGAGCAGAAAAGACAATGATCTGTTTTTTACATGCAGCCTGATTGATTATATCGGGAGAAAAACAAAAAATACAAGAGCAGATGTTGTAAATGCTCTTGGAAAAAAGCGGCTTGAGAAAATTTATGATCTTGCAGACGTATATCACAGCGATAATATAGACAGGGTAAGTGATGATTTTATCGAAGAATGTAAAATCACGAAGGGGCATTTTGACAATGTGGGAGAATGCGGGTATTCGATTCCTTCCCACTGGGATATAGGGAAAGTATACAAGAGACTGATAAAACAGGTTTCTGAGGAAAGTGGAGAAGAGGTGCTCGATACTTTAATAAAAGTCTATAATTCTTTTATCAGTCCGAAGATAGATGACTATAACAGCAGTATGTATTACGAAAATCCTTCGTATCTTCTGGAGTGCTATCTGCAAAATAAGGTTCTGTAAAATTTCTGTACAATCGCGGGGAAACATCGTATAATCATTTTGATAACAAAGGGGGATTTCTCCGGAAAGGAAATGAAAAATTATGAGTTACGAACACGTTCTTGATTTACATACTCATACAGTTGCAAGCGGACACGCTTATAATACGCTGCGGGAAATGGCGAAAGCAGCGTCAGAAAAAGGGCTTTCCATCCTTGGGATTACAGAACATGCTCCCAAAATGCCGGGAACATGCCACAGCTTTTATTTTCATAATTTAAAGACCGTACCAAGAGAGCTTTACGGTATCCGTCTGCTTCTGGGTTCTGAAGTTAATATTATGGACTTTGATGGAAATATAGACCTGGAAGAGCGGGATTTAAAAGGTATGGACGTAATTATTGCAAGTCTCCATACACCGTGTATTAAGCCGGGAAGTATGAAAGAAAACACAATGGCATACTTAAAAGTAATGGAAAATCCATATGTGAATATTATAGGACATCCTGATGATGGAAGGTATCCGGTAGATTACCGTGCGCTTGTGGAAGGAGCAAAAGAGAAGGGAAAGGTTCTGGAGCTTAATAATCATTCTCTGGATCCAAAATGCTTCCGAAGAGACGCAAGGGAAAATGATTTAAAAATGCTGGAGCTTTGTAAGGAGTATTCTGTTCCGGTTATTATGGGAAGCGATGCGCATTTTGACACTCTTATCGGAGAATTTTCTATAGCACGAAAACTTCTGGAAGAAGTAAGTTTTCCGGAAGAACTGGTGTTGAACAGAAGTGTGGATGCTCTGAAAGGTCACGTGAATGTGGAAATATAAAAGTTTCGTAAGAATTTTCGTTCTTTTTTGAAAAACACTTGCTTATTATACTTTAACGTGTTAAAATAATGATATATTAATTGGATGTTATTTCAAAGGAGTATGAATATGAGTAAAAAAATCAGAACTGAAGCCGTAGACCACCTATTTGAAGCGATTCTGTGTCTGAAAAATAAAGAAGAATGCTACACATTTTTTGAGGATGTTTGTACTATAAATGAGCTTCTTTCTTTATCACAGCGTTTCGAAGTTGCAAAAATGCTGATGGACAAATGCACATATCTTGATATTTCTGAAAAAACAGGAGCTTCCACAGCTACTATAAGCCGTGTAAATCGTTCTCTGAATTATGGAAACGATGGATATGAGATGGTATTTGAAAGATTGGCGGAGAATAAAGAAGAGAGCGAAGAGAATAAATAAATACGAAGGAAGAAGACAGAGGGTGAGAGCCGTCTGTCTTTTTAAAATTTTCTTGAGAAGATAAAGAAAAAAAGCTATAATATTTATAAAGAGAAAAGTAAAACATAGGTAGATTATAATATTGGAGAAGGTGATTACATGACATTTACAGATGTAAATATTACGGTTCCCATAGGAATGACAATGTATTTGAAACCCAGAGATAAAAAAGCTGAATTAGAGCGGAATGCGCTGTTGCTGTATCCGTATATTCATGACAGAACGATTTCTCATGGAAAAGCAGCAGAAATCCTGGGGATTTCCAAATATGAATTAATCGAATTATACGATAATATGGGACTGGCGTATCTTTCTATGGATATTTTGGAAGTTGAAGATGAGGTAGAAGAGTGGGAGAAGCTGAAGGGGGCTCTTGTATGATTGTTGTGGCAGATACAACACCATTGATTTCACTTATGAAAATCGGTCGTTTAAATCTGGTGCATCAATTGTTTGGAGAGATACAGATTCCAAATGCCGTTTTTGAAGAATTGGTGTATAATACAAAATTTCCGGAGGAAAGCAGACAGATTCGGGAAAGCTCATTTATAAAAAAAGTCAGTATAAAAAATACGAAGGCAGTTGAATTATTAAGACGTTCCAGTGGATTGGACGTAGGGGAGAGTGAAGCAATAATCTTATCTGATATGGTAAATGCATCTGTTCTTTTAATGGACGAAGTAAAAGGTCGTCAGATTGCGAAGCAGATGGGGATACAGATTATGGGAACAATAGGAATGCTTTTGGCGGCATATAAAGAGCAGCTTCTGTCAAAGGAAGAAATTCTGGATTGTATTGAAATACTAAAAACGACAGGACGCCATATTAGTTCTAAATTATATGAACAATTACTTGAAAAGATATGTGATTAATAATACAGGATTGAAAACCGGAGTTTCTGGAAAAAGAATCTCCGGTACTTTTATATAAGGCAAAAATAATAAAAGGATAGGAAAAATGTACAAAATACTGATTGTTGATGATGAAAGACGGGAGAGAGAAGGTCTGAAAAAGCTTATCGAGAGATATAAGTACCCATTGGAGGTTTATACTGCCGAGGACGGGGAAGAAGCTCTGCAATATTTAAAAAAAATGGAAATAGATATTCTGCTGACAGATATAAAAATGCCTTTTATGACAGGAATTGAGCTGATAGAACAGGTAAGAAAGGGTGGATATACCCCGTTTTGTATTATTTTCAGCGCTTATGGCGAATTTGAATATGCACAGAATGCGATTTCTCTCGGAGTAATCCAGTATCTGTTAAAGCCAATACTCCTGGAAGATTTCCAGAAACTTTTTGATAAAGTATGCGCTTTATGTGAGGAAAAATACAGAGTATTAGAAGAGAATAAACATCATCAGGAAGAAGAAAAAACACAGAAAACAATAAAATCTTTTCGAAGCTTTCTTCTTTACCTGGAGAGCGGATTTTTATCAGAGGAGGAAAAGGCGGAACTGGAAAAACCCTTTTCAGATAAAAAATATCGTCTTTTTGCTGTTTTGAGCTATTCTTTTTTATTTTCTTTCCGATGGAAAGATTTTAAAGAAGATATAAAAAGAATTTTAGGCGAAGATGTTGTGATAGTAAATATGGACGATTCTCAGATTCTGCTGCTCCTTCCGGAAGAAAAAGAATGCAGGGAAAAACATATTAAAGAATATTGTGAAAGTCTTATTAAAGTATCAAAAGATTCTTATCAGTCAGACATTTTAATTATTGCAGGACCAGTGTGCAAAGGTCTTGACAAAATGAAAAAAGAATATGAGAAAATACGGGAAATGATGGATTATCAATTTTTTATTTCCGAGAGTTCATATATTCTTTATGACAGTGATTTTGTGATAAAAAAACAGAGCGATATGCTTCCTGTGTATTTCAATAAAATTCTTACATGCGGAAAATTAAAGGACTATGCGGGAATAAAAACAGAATTTGAAAAGGTGTTCCGGTATATAGATGACAATATGGGATTCAGCTCGATTTATATTAAATACAACTTTACGGATATTATGAAAAAACTTTGCGAGTGTCTTCACAGTGAGGAGTGGCTTGTACAGGGAATTGAGGAAATATATGAAGCAAAATCACTGGACAATATAAAGGAGACGATTCTGGACTTTGTGGAAAAGGCAGAGACGGGAGAGGAAGAAAGATGTTCTGAAAACCGCCTGGTGGCAATGGCAAAAAAAATAGTAAGCGAGCGTTATCAGGATATTTCTTTGGGTGTATCCGTAATTGCGGAGGAGCTGGATGTGACGCTTGCATATTTGAGTACGCTGTTCAAAATGGAAACAGGGCAGTCCCTTGTAAAATATATTACATCATACAGAATGGAGCAGGCGAAATATCTTCTGGAAACTACGAATATGAAAATTGCAGATGTGGCAGAAAAATCCGGGTATTTAAACACGTCATATTTTATTTCATTATTCAAAAACCGGGAAGGCTTAAGTCCTGCCCAGTACAGGGAGAAAAAATTCAATCATGAAGAGGCATAATAAAAATTCTATATGGAACAGGCTGAAATATTCTTTTATATTAATTTTGATTGTGCCGGTTCTGGCACTTGGAAGTTATATGGTGTATTCTTCTATTGCCTTTGTGAAAAATGAGAGAAATATGGAAGCAAAGCAGATGATGGAAACGAATATTCTGGATTTGAATAACCGATTGGAGCAGTGCGAAAATTCTTTAATTTATGCTGCGAGTAATTTTACGCTTCAGGAATTTCTCCAGATGAATCCGGAGGAGTATATTCAAGTAAACAAAGCGTCTAAAAATGTGGGACCGCTTTTGTATAATGTGCTTCTTTCTAATCAGTATTACAAGAAGTTAAGCGTGTATGCAGAAAAAGATTTTCATGTGATGAGCGCTCTTATCAGAAACTCTGCGGAAGTAGAAGAGGAAACATGGTATCAGGAGACGCTGAAAACTTCAGACATTTGTTGGTGGTATGAAGAGGAAAAGTTTTTTCTCTCCAGAAAAATATCTACTGCCTATCCCAAAAAGACAATCGGTGTGATCTGTGCAGAGGTAAAACCAGAGTTATTTGAACAGAGCTTTAATATTTTTGAGAATATACCGGTTAAAATAGAATTAAATGGAAGAAGTCTTCTGTATAAAGGCAATGACTGGAAAGATGGATATTTAAAAAAGGACCTGGAATTAAAGCTCACAGGCTGGCATCTGGAATATCAGATAAGCAGGCGGTATTTTTATCCGCGCACATGGATGACAATTTTAATGCCTGTCTGTATCATTGCAGCAGTTGTGGCGCTTGCAGGATTCGTGATTTATTTTATATTAAAAATGTTGGTAAAGGAAGTTGATTATCTTGTAAAGCAGGTAGAAAAGGTAAAAGCAGGAAATCTGGATGTTACGCTTCATTCTGTGCAGACAGAAGAATTAAATATTCTTGTGGAAAGCATAAACGGAATGCTGGGAAGAATCCGGCAGTTAATCCAAAAAGTTTATGAAAATGAACTGGAACAGAAAAAACTGGAGCTGGAAGTTTTACAGTCCAAAATAAGCCCTCATTTTCTTTATAATAATCTTTCTGCAATTAACTGGATTGCCATTGAAAAGGGGCAGGACAGTATTTATGAAATTACAACGCAGATGGCGGCTTTTTACAGGACAGCTTTAAATAAAGGAAAAAAAGCGGACAGGCTGGAGCTGGAAATTGCAAATATCAGGGCGTATATCAAGTTACAACTCATTTCTCATGAAGATTCGTTTGACGCTGAGTATGAAATTGATGAGGGAATTCTTTCCTGTGTCGTACCAACCTTTATTCTGCAGCCTCTTGTAGAAAATGCCATAGAGCACGGAATTGACCTTTTGCGGGGAAAAAGAGGAAAACTGACTGTAAGAGCATATCGAAAAGATTCTTGTATTTACCTGGAAGTGGAGGATAACGGGGAAGCGTTATATAAGGAAATGGGAGAGGGGATTTTTGACAGTAAGAAATATGGGTATGGGACAGGAAATGTTCACAGAAGAATCCAGCTTATGATGGGGGAAGAATATGGACTGACTATTTATGCTTCAGAGAAAGGAACAATATCCAGACTTCGTTTGAAGGCGGACGATATAAATTTTTTAATATCACAGTAGGGTACTGAAAAAAATTGATATGTATCCAAAGTATCTGTTATATCTTTCCCGGTGGACTTTTTTTATAATAGACTTATCAAAAAAAAGACGGTAGTGTCAAATGATTTATGAAAAAACAGAGTCAAAGAAAAAGGCTCTGATGAA
>ERZ1108166.134-NODE-134-length-92547-cov-5.764369_pt1 | contig 92547 bp, 89 predicted proteins | sample MGYA00403702_ERZ1108166 | MGnify/ENA primary metagenome ERZ1108166 (study PRJEB35170, sample SAMEA104062401) | human gut metagenome | biome: human gut; feature: human-associated habitat; material: faeces | place: Denmark | collected 2012-05-01 ...
GACAAGGAGCGGTACTGGCAGGCTGTCTGCATTGGCAGGTTTATTCTTGTCGAATACCTCCAGGCGGACATTTGCTGCCTTACATCCGGCATCGCCTGCTACGAAGGCTGTAGTCAGCCCAAACACTTCCAAAATTCCCACAGCTTCTGCCATTTCAATTCTCCTTTACAGTGAGGATTATTTATTGATAATTGCAATCTTCAGACCTGTCATTGCCAGGTTTGTCTGATGTGCTTCGTTAATCTGCTCTAACGGGAATCTGTCTGTAATAAGCTCAGACATTGGAAGTCCGATTCCTTTTGCTCTCTTTAAGAAGTCGAATGTTGTTACATAATCTCTTAAAGTATATACCCAGGAACCAACTGTTGTGATTTCTTTTGAACAGATGTCAAAGTGCGGGTTAATTGTTGCGTCTCCGCCATTGATGAAGAACCCAAGTTCACAAAGACCGCCGCCGTTGCGAATGAATTTATAAATGTTGGAATGTGCAACTGGAGAACCTGTACACTGGAATGCGAAATCTGCAAGATGTCCGCCAAATGCTTCTTTTACAGCTTCTGCAAGTGCTTCAATTCCCTTGTGGTCTTTGAAGTTTACTGTCTGTGTTGCGCCCATTCTCTTAGCAAAGTCAAGACGTTTCTGCTCTCCGTCTACTGCACAGATGTTTTCAATACCCATTGTGCGAAGAACTGCAATACAGATAAGACCGATCGGTCCGCAGCCCTGTACAACAACTCTGCTGTTGAAACGAAGGATACCTGTTGTTTTTGCTCTCTCTACTGCATGTACAAGAACGGCACATGGCTCGATGAGGATACGGGAATCCAGATCAAGATCACTTACATTAAAGAATGTAGAACCAAACTGTCCGCCTCTGATGAAAATGTAATCAGAGAACCATCCGTTAAGATGAATATCATCATCCGGAAGAAGTCCGTATACATCTGCGCCGCCTACGTTTTTCTTATTTAAGTCGAACATTGTGATTTCCGGATCATCTTTGAAAATCATACATGTAACAACTTTATCTCCAACTTTAACCGGTTTGCCTGCTGTATCCACTTTTACGTTTTTACCCATAGCAACGATTTCACCTGTTCCCTCATGTCCAAGTGCTACCGGAATCAGGCTGAACGGGTCTCTTTTGAATTCATGAGCATCTGTACCACAGATACCGCAGCCTTCTACTTTTACAAGAATATCATCATCGCCAAGTTCCGGAATCGGGAACTCTTTAATGTCATAATGCTCCAGGGATGTCAGCATTGCTACTCTGGCTGTTTTCGGGATTGCATTTCCTGCTGCCGGTGCTGTTGCTGCTGCCGGTGCTGCTGCAGGAGTGTTTCCTGTCATGCCGGAGAGAACCTGTTTTACGATTTCTTCAATATTTACGTTATTCATATCCATGTTCTTCTCTCCTCCTAATTATCGAATGCAAAGACTGTCAGACATTACGCAGCGTCTTCTCTTTGTGAAAGTGCTTGCGCTTGTAAGACCTTCGCCTGTACGGCTTGCGATTGTAAAAGTACAATATCCTTCCCCGCCAAATCCAAGCGCTGCATAAGAAGGTGCATTTTTCACAAGGATTGCTGTATCAATCGCTTTTGCATATTTTGTAATGTTGTCAATATTTTTAGAATGAATATGTGCAGAATGGCGGTTGCCATGCTCAAGCCATACAGCCTGCTCTACTGCATCGTCAAAATCTTTCGCTCTTACAACGCCAAGAATCGGCATCATAAGCTCTGTTGTAATAAGCGGATGCTCCTTCACTCCTTCAAATACGATACAGCGAATGTTCGCCGGAACGTTTACTCCAATCATGGAAAGAAGTGTTCTTGCATCACGGCCTACACATTTACGGTTCAACTTACCGCCTGCCAGAACAACCTCTGTCAGTTTGTCCTGCTCCTCTTTGGAAGCAAGATAGCAGTCATTCTCTGTTACCAGATAGTGCATCAATTCATCAACAACTGAAGAAACTGCTACGATTTCCTTTTCCGCAATACATGGAAGGTTGTTGTCGAATGTACATCCGTTTACAATGTCCTGCGCAGCTTTGCGAATGTCTGCTGTTTCATCTACAAGCGCCGGTGGATTTCCTGCGCCTGCGCCGATTCCTCTCTTTCCTGAGGAAAGAACGGCTGTTACAACACCAGGACCGCCTGTTGCAGCAATCAGCGGAATATCTTTATGCTTCATCATGATGTTGCTTGTTTCCAGTGTAGGATTCTCTACTGTAACTGCAATGTTATCCGGTCCGCCAGCCTCAAGAGAAGCTTCGTTTAACAGATTGATTGCATAGATAGATGTTTTGATTGCTGCCGGATGCGGGTTGAATACAACTGTATTTCCGCCTGCCAGCATACCCATTGTATTACAAAGCACAGTTTCGCTTGGGTTTGTACAAGGAGTAATTGCTCCAATCACGCCGAAAGGTCCCATTTCAATAAGAGTAAGACCTCTGTCTCCTGACCATGCTGTTGTTGTAATATCTTCTGTGCCAGGTGTTTTATCTGCAACAAGATGATGTTTGAGGATTTTATCTCCCACATTACCCATACCTGTCTCATCTACACCCATGCGGGCAAGAATTTCTGCATTCTCTTTGATTTTTCTGCGAATGCAGGTAATAATTTTTTCTCTCTGGTCCATGGACATTTTCTTAACGATTAATTCTGATTTTTTGGCAGCCTCAATTGCCTCATTCATATCTTTAAAAACGCCATGTTTTCCGGAGGGAGCATCGGCAATCTGCATTTTTGCCATGACTTCCTGTACAATTTCCTGTACCATGCTTTCATTTATTGGCATGAAATTGTCCTCCTTCAAATTTTATGTACCTGACCGGATTATTTTAATCCAAGCTGTGCCATTACCTGTTTTGTAATGTTTGCCACTAACTCTGCATCTGCTGTATCGCAGGATGTTGTGTTATTGTCTGTGTATGTGCAATGGCTGCCGCAGTTATGGCAGTTCAGGCCATCTTTATTTACACAAAGGTTTGCCGGATGTTTTCCCGGAAGACCCATTTTTCTTCTGATCTCATACAGTTTTTCAATCTGCTCTTTGTCGAATTCCTTCGGTCCGCCAAGCATTTTGGATTTGTAAAGAAGCTCTGCGTAAAATTCAAGAGATTCCATTTTCATGTACGCAGCCATAAGGTCTGTAGACCATGTAAGAGCACCGTGGTTCTCAAGAAGAACTGCATCAAAATATGGAAGGTATTTTTCCAGATTGTCCGGAATTTCAACAGTAGAAGGTGTGCCGTACTCTGCAATCGGAACACATCCAAGTGCAATAACTGCCTCTGGCATAATCGGTGCTGAAAGCGGAATACCTGCAATTGCAAAGCTTGTTGCAAAAGTAGGATGTGCGTGAACAACAGAACCTACGTCCGGTCTTTTTTCGTAAACTCTCATGTGCATTTTAATTTCAGATGATGGACGGAATCCCGGATTTGCCTGAATTACATTTCCCTGTGCGTCTACTTTACAGATAAAGTCCGGAGTCATGAATCCTTTTGAAACACCTGTTGGTGTGCAAAGGAATTCATTGTCGTTTAATTTTACGGAAATGTTTCCATCGTTTGCAGCTACCATGTTGCGGTTGTAGATTCTTCTTCCCACTTCACAAATCTGTTTTTTGATTTCATATTCGTTTACCATGCTTTCTTCCTCCTTGAGCGCATTTGGTTTGATTGTTTCTGATGTAATTCTACATCATCCCACAGGGAAAGTCAAGAAACACTTGTTGTTTTCTGTTGTTTTCTCTGTGCATATTATGTTGTTTTTATTGTTTTTGTTGTGTTTCCTTTTCATTTTGTTCCCAGGGCATTATATCGCCGTCCTCCCGGAGATATTCCAGGATTTCCGCCACCCCTTCCCATGCTTTGGAATCCACAAAAAAAATCTTTTTACATCCTGCAAGCCTAAGCCACGATGCCGCTCTTTCCACATTTGCATCCGGGTGATTGATTTTTGTTACAATCCCCACCACATCCCTGTTTGCCATACAGGTAATACAGGGTGGAAAAAGACAATATGGCTCAATAGCCGAGACAAGCAGTCCCACCACGTCCGACTCGTACGTGTAAAGCGCCAGCGCATGTCCAAGACCTTTTGTCTGAGCATATTCTCCCGGCGTATCTACAATAACATCAAAATTGTTCACATACTGTGTCTTGTGATAGTGGATTTTTTCTCCCCGCAATGCCTGGGTAAGTGTTGTTTTTCCAGCTTCACTGCGTCCGATTAAAACGATTTTCTTCATATTATAATGCCTTCTTATGTCCTTGTTACAGGACAAACGACAAATCCCAGCTTTTCAGCTACATAACTAAGAATGGCAACAACTGCCGCCTCCACCTCTGACACAGTTCCCGTCACAATAAGACTTCCACTGAATCGGTCAACAAAACCGATTTCCGCACCGGAAGATTTCATAGCTATGTCTGCCATAATAATTGCAGTTTCCGCCGGACTTACTGTTAAAATCCCAATGGCAGAACGTGAATAATCTACCGAGGGGTCAAGTCCCAGTTTTGTATAAAGAACCTTATCCGGATTTGCAATAATATGAGCAAGTGATATTTGCTTCCCAGGAACAAGCTCCTGAATAATTCTCTGTTTTACTTCGGATGGCATATTATCTGTATATCCCATTTTCTGTCAGCTCCTATCTGGCTACTTCCTGTTCCAAATTGCATATATGTTTATATTATAACGCAAAGCCCCTAAAATGTCAACAAATCCCAACCCTCACCCCCTTTTATTTGTGTGGTTTTTCCCAGTTCATTTATGTGGTTTTTATTTGTTTTTACAGAAAAAGTGCTTTTTCATGTTGACATTGTTTTTTTACTCTGTCATACTGAAAATATATAACCTACAAGGAGGAAAACTGAATGTACCTTTCAGATATGCACACCCACTCTATCGCCAGCGGACACGGAACTATATGCACCATATCAGACATGGCAAAGTCCGCTTCCCAAAAAGGCTTAAAACTCCTTGGCATTACAGACCACGGTCCTGCAACCTTATGTGCAGGAACTCCATCCTATTTCAGAAGCCTTACTTTTTCTCCTAAAAAACGCTTTCATGCGGAAATTTTATACGGTGTGGAATTAAATATACTTGACACAGAAGGAAACATTGACCTGGAGGAAGAACTTCTCTCCCGCCTGGATTATGCTATTGTAAGTATGCACGCCCAGAATTACAAATCCGGCACAAAAGAGGAAAACACAAAAGCATATATAAATGCTATGAAACACCCCTGCGTAAAAATTCTGGGGCACTGCGACAACCCGCACTTTCCTGCCGATTATGAATCTCTTGCCGCCGCCGCAAAAGAAAGCGGAACTGCCTTTGAAATCAACGAAGCTTCTCTCGCCCCCTATGGATACCGGGGCGACACCAGAGAAAATAACAGAGAAATTCTTTACTGGGCGCGAAAATATGAAGTTCCCGTTCTTTTATCAAGCGACAGCCACGGGGCAGCGCATGTTGGAGACTTTACTTACGCAGAAGAATTTATTCATAATGAATTATTTCCGGAAGAACTGATTCTCAACAATCAGCTTCCCAGACTAAAAGTATTTTTACAGACAAGATAAGGAGATACCTGCCATGAATCAGACAGAACATTCTATTTCTTCTGAGGAATCCCCTCTGGGAACTGCTCCTATCGGGCAGCTTTTAAAAAAATTCGCCATTCCCAGCATCATCAGTATGCTGGTGGGCGCACTTTATAATATCGTAGACCAGATTTTTATTGGACAAGGTGTGGGAATGCTGGGAAACGCAGCTACGAACGTGGCTTTTCCTCTTACAACCATCTCCACTGCCGCCTGTCTCCTTCTGGGAATCGGAGGAGCAGCAAATTATAATCTGGAGCTTGGCCGTAAAAACAAAGATAAAGCGAGAAACATTGCAGGCACAGCCTTCGGAAGCCTGATTATTTTCGGTATTTCTCTCTGTCTTTTAATCCGCTGCTTTTTAAAGCCCCTTGTCATTGCCTGCGGAGCAACGGAACAGACTCTTCCATACTCCCTTTCCTATGTAGGAATTACCTCCCTGGGTTTTCCATTTTACATACTTGCAACAGGCGGAAATCATCTTGTGCGGGCAGACGGAAAACCTGCATACTCCATGTTTGCCACTTTATCCGGCGCTATCATCAACACAGTGCTTGACCCTCTTTTTATTTTTGGTTTTGGATGGGGTATTGAAGGCGCAGCCTGGGCAACTGTAATCGGTCAGATTTTTTCTGCCTGCATGATTCTTTTTTACCTGCCGAAATACCAGGAACATTCTCTTACCTTACGTCACTTCATTCCAAAGACAAGCTGTCTGAGAGCCATTATTTCTCTTGGCTCTGCCTCCTTCTTAAATCAGCTTGCCATTACTGTTGTACAGATTCTTCTTAACAATACTCTCCGTCATTACGGCTCGGAATCTGTTTACGGAAGTGACATTCCCATTGCAGTGGCAGGAATTGTCTCAAAAGTAAATATGCTGTTCCTCTCGGTTGTTATCGGTATTTCCCAGGGCGCACAGCCTATTATCAGCTTTAACTACGGCGCGGAAAAATTCGAACGCGTAAAAAAAGCCTATCTGAAAGCAGCCGGAATTGCTTCTGTGGTGGCTTTTACAGGTTTTCTATGTTTCCAGATTTTCCCAAAACAGATTATCTCTGTTTTTGGAAACGGCGATAAACTTTATTATCAATTTGCAGTTAAGTTTTTCCGGATTTTCCTGTTCTGCACCTTCTTTAATGGACTGCAGCCTGTAACTGCAAACTTTTTCACTTCCATCGGAAAAGCAAAAAAAGGAATTTTTCTTTCTATGACAAGACAGATTATTTTTCTTATTCCTCTTGTTATTATCTTTCCTCTGTTCATGGGCGTGGAAGGAGTCATGTTCGCAGCTCCTATCGCCGATTGTGCCGCAGGTATACTTGCTATTCTGTTAGTAAAAAAAGAGTTTAAAAAAATGCCGTTATAAATACCATGTAGAACAAAACGAGCAAGGGGGTATCTCTCAATCATCTAATTTGATGATTTTGCGACACCCCCTTGTTTATATCCGCATTTGTACTTTCTTTTTATTTTATCAGAAGCTTTTCCGCCTGCTTTTCTTTATACAAAGAAATGGTTTTACCTTTTTGAAATTCATTAAATAGCTGCAGTTTCAAGCTATAATTCCTGCTTATAAAATCGGCCCTCTCTTCCGGCAATCCAGCGTCAACATATATCTCCGTTACCTCTTCTGCCGTAGGAAGCAAATCAATTTTTACAAGGCTTTTATCTTTCACTTTAGCAAGCATTTTTTCTTCTGTTTTATAAAAACCGGTAATCGGTCTTTCCAGCAGTTCAACCCTGCTGTATGGTATTTTTCTGTTTTCCATAAAAAACATACTGTTTCCCGAATCAAAAATCGGTGCAACTCCAATCAGCCTCATTGAATCTGTATCCCGCAAAACTCCAAAGTTCTGAAGATGTTCATCTGTATTACTGATAAGAAAATCTGTCATTGTCTGATAATCCATAAAATTCTGAATTTCTTCTCTGGCAATCCCATTCTTCACACACAGCGCAATATAGTTATCATATAAAGCTTCGTCATTTCGCGGTTTTTCACTTTCCAGAATCTCATATGCAGACAGAAGTTCTACTTTTTCTGATGTAAAAGCTTTACATTTACATAGCATACCCCGGTCAAATGTTGTTGATATAGAATATTTAACAAAAGGAACAGAAGTTCCTTGTCGCTCATGCAATTTAGTGGCAAACATTTCATTTATCGACTGCTGTCCAAAATATCTGTAACTTTCCTTTACAAGAACCGGCACTTCCTTTTCCAAATCCCAGTATTTTTCCATCTGTCCTCCCAGGGACGCATTGGGGTCATACGATGTGGCATTGTGATACGGAACCTTTCCCTGGTTATATGAAATAAAATTAGAAAATTTTACATTATCATAAGAAAGCGATGCCCCTTCCGGACATATCCAATAAGTATCTGTCATACTAAGCGCAAGATTTTTTGCAAGATACATCTCGGCATTTAAACAGCCCGCATTTTTTACCATCGAACGAATCACATTTCTGGAAGCAGGTACAGCCCGCATTTCCCACCATTTTCTCAATTTTCGAACATCACAGTTTCCAAGGTACGGGGATAAACCGCTGCCATTATCCTGATATTCCAGAATTCTTCCTACATCTTCATCAAAAACAATACTTCCGCATTTATCGTTTTTGTGCATGAGCCAATATCTAACCACTAAATTTACCCCCTCTTTTTTATTATCTTTTCGTTATTATTATAACTTTTTTATTATATTAAGAAAAGGGCAAACTCTTATTTTTCTAATTTATCTATACACCCCTTCTTCCCACCAAATCTGATTCATACGCTCGTATCTGTCAAGACCCAGACCTGTGTAAGCGCAATTAGAAGTGGAAAAAATATATCCATATCCCGGCATTCCCTGCCGCAGGGAGCGGCGCACATCTTCTTCCAGCTCCTCCATTGTTCCTGTCTGCATTTTTCCGCAGTTTACATTTCCAATAAGACATACCTTGTCTCCTGAAAGCTCACGGATTGTTTCCAGAATCTCTCTGGCATCTTCCAGATTATCCGGCATTTCTCCATCTGGTCCTGGATTGGGATGAACAAAAATTGCATTGTGATGATATTTTTCTGCAATCTCTATATAAGCAAGTGCCATATCTTTAAGCTGAAGCTTCTTCTACGCCCGGCTCATCTGATTCCACTGGCCATAAAAACGATGAAGAGGATGTACGCGCCCGATGGATTCCATAGTCAGAAAAAATACAAGCTCAAATGTAGGAACGTGACCTTCTATTTTTTCTCTTTTCAAAGCTTTAATGAATTGTTCTCTCGGAGTCATAATAATCCCTTTCTTTCTTATTCTGCAATCAAAACATTTTCTACTGTTTCTTTCTCTACAAAAATAACCTCTCTGATATTTCTGTATTGATTTCCTGATATTTCTCCATTTTGTACATCTCTTATTTCCAACGCCCTGTCGCTTGATTCAAATACATTATTTTTTATTTTGATTCTCTTATTGACAGGAGCGGAAAATCCCTGGGATTTTATAGAAATACAGCCTCTTCCAAATTTTCCGTACCGCTCCTTTGTTCCGCAATTTCGGAATGTACAGTTATGAATATAAATATCTTCTCCATGACCGCCCTCACAGTGGGTGTCAAACTCTGCACCAATCAGAACGCCTGCATTCATCATATTTTCGTATGTGCAATCTGAAATCTCCACATTTTTACAACGCAGAAGATGGCCTGCTCCTGCTATATTCTTATAAACATTGCGATAGCAGAAATATTTCTGCGGCTCCCAGCAGGAAGCGGACATAAGCGTACCCTCTTTTACAAAAGGCGGTATCTTATCAGAAAAACAAAGCCTGTATCTTGTCATACGGTGGGGCGCTTCTCTTTTTACTGCCGCGCCTTCCGCTGCTTCTTTTTCCGCTTCTTCGAAATAAGAGCCCAAAATCTCCCAGGAAGAACACTTTCGTGTTTCCGTCTCTGTATGATTGTAAAATTGCACCTCAAAATCTTCCCGCATAGAAATAGGCGCATATCTGCATACTGCCAGAATTTCTTTGTCTGAGATGATTTTTTCTGCAATAAGAAAATTACTGTGTACGTTCTGCCCGTCCATACGCACGCCTTCTGTAATGCTGTTTTCTATCCTGACATCTCCTGTGCACCTGTAAATTTTCCATCCGTCTCTCGGTCCTGTAAAAAACTGATTTCCCTCCGGTTTTATTACAAGACGTTCCGCACAAATATTACAGCAGTTTTCTGTAAGGACTGCGTAGCTGTTTGTATTGTAAATTCTGATATTTTTTAATTTTAAATCGTCACATTTCCCAAAGAAAAGCTGAAAATCTGTTTTCCCCGCCTGATGCCACGAAAGCCCTTCTCCTACATGAACTTTAGAAGAAAGCTCTTCATCCTCAAGCATCAAAATCCTCTCTCCAACAAGCGAGAAACGCCTGTCATATCCAAAACCATATGTAAGACTTTCTCCTAATAGAGCCTTTTCTTTTATGGAAAAACGATTCATACAATAAGCCGCCATTTTGTCATAACAGGGATTTCCGGGAAACACAGAAACAAAAATACATCCCTCTTCTATTTTTACAATTTCTCCGGCTGACGCGCACTCAGGTCTTCTTGTAAACGCAAGATTTTCTATGGTAAGATTTTTGCAGTTTTCCGCCCACAAAACAGAAGGAAGAAGTGTCTGGGAAATCCGGGAATTAAACCCTGCAAGAACGGTTGCCGGCTCTCCTGTTTCTGTACATTCTCCTTCTAAAGTCAGATTCTCCAGATTTTCCAGATAAATATGACAGTCCTTTTCATGAATATCTCCGCATCCATCGTCATGGGCAATGGAAAGAGTTTCGCGGCATTCCCACTCAGTCAGGCAGTAAATCCCTTTTCCAAAATGTACTGTTTTTATGTTCTTTTCTTCTGCGTCCTGAAAAATGTTTTTAACTTCTTCAAGTGTAACCCTGCTTTTATCGCTGATATATAAATCTGCATTTAGCTTTTTCTCTTTCATCTCAGTTCTCATACCTCATATCCTGCATAGTAGAGAATCTCTTTCATGCCTTTTTCCAGAACTTTTTCAATTTTTTCATATCCGGCTCTGTTTGGATGCACTTTATCCTCAAGATACAGCTCATGATTTTCCTCATGGATACCGGTAAATCTTCTCATATCAATTACTGGAAATCCATAATATACACCGGCGCGTATCACGGCATCATAATAAGCTTCCAACGTAAAACCCGCTTTGTTTTTTGTCTGGTATGCAGCACCCTCTTCCCCCATTCCATCTGGTTTTTCCAGACGGAAAAGAGGAGATGCCCATATAAGAACTGCATCAGGCACTTTTTTTCTGATACAGCGAACAGCCGTTTTTATCGCCCCATAAAAAGTATCGGGCGTTTCATCTTCTATATTGCCTATCGGACATCCCCAATACCAGTCATTTGTACCGTGCCACATAAAAACAACATCTGCATCTTCCGGAATATTCTGCGGTTCTATAAGAATCGAAGCTGCATTATTGGGAGAAGCAAAAGACAGTCCGCTTGAGCCTACAGCATAATTTACAATCTCCGCCTGAAAGGTTTTTTTCAGAAATCCTTCATATCCACCCTCTCCGTGAGTTCCTGTAGAAAGGCTGTCCCCGTAAATGACAATCTTTTTCACTTTTTTCATTTTAAATCCATCTCCGTTTTTCCCGATACAAACATAGAATATGTTTTTCCCTCGTACTGTATTTCTGCCGGAAATTCATCTTCTGTATCAATTGTAATATGCAGAACATGATTACGAATTTCTGCAAGAAAGTCTCCTTTTTTTCCTCCAAACCAGTAATTGCGGCATCCAAGCTTTCCGTCTTTTACAGCTTCGGAAATATCCCATTTTAAACCGTCTTTATTTCCCTGAAGGCCAATGCCGTATTCAAGAAGGAAAAGAATAGATCCGATTCCTGACCATCCTACAAAATCTTTATTATCCGCATCTCCGCTTGTAACAGAATCAGCCGGATAATTCTCCCATATTGTTCCTGTTTTTTCATAAACCTGAGACAGAACATCCATATGATTTTTTCCGATTTCCGCTGCCAGCTCATGGTATCCATTCTGTTCCAGAGCAAGCACTACAAGCGCATTTGTCGGTGCCCAGACAGAACCGCTCCAATATCCTCCCTCCGGGCAAAATCCCTCTTCATTTGCTGCGAGGACAGGGATTCTATGCACCCTGTTAAATGTTTCTTTATCATTCAGCCATTTTATAAGACATGATTTTTGATGTTCATCTGCGATTCCTGCCAGCATCGGGAAAAATCCTGCAATAGTCTTAATTCTCACCTGAGAAAGATTATCATCTACATCATAATAAAATCCGTCTTTTTCATTCCACATATATTTATTGATAGCTGCTGCCGTTTCTTCCCTGTCCTGTTTCAGCCTTTCTTTTCTTTCTTCAAATTCCGGACGCACATCTCCGGCTTTTTCCAGAATTTCCATTATTTCTATAAGCTGTCCTGCAAGCATTGCCATTTCACTTGTAATATCTACACCCATTCCAAGATATTTATTTCTTGGAGAATTATCCATACTTGCCCAGTCTGTAACATAAAGCCCGCTTATATGTCGAAGATGATATTTCATGGCTTCATACTGCCTAAAAAGAGGCTCATACACAAGCTTCAGACGTTCCACATCTCCTGTAAACCTGTAGCTTTCCAGCTCCCCTAATGCAAGAAGCGGATGATTCAGATTATCAAGTGTAAGATACGGATTTTTTTCTACTGTTCTTCCAAGCTTCGGTTTATACATTTCCTCATACGGAAGATTTGTAAGCGCCTTCAGTCTTCGAAATCCGTAATGATTATGAAAATAAGAATATAAAGGCTTGCGGTATACATTAACCCACAGAGGGAAATCTTCCCCTGTCTCTCTTATCATTTCTCTTGGAATTTCTCCGTCTTCAAGCTGCTTGCAGTAAAAATTATCAAGAGAACAGATTCCCGGTACATAGGTATGAAAAAGATTACAGAAAAGTGTCATAAAGACAGTATCCCATAAAAATACGTCTGCATTAAAAGCAGCATCCACAAAATTACTTACAAAACCACTTTGCTCTGTTGGCTTATGTATGTTCTGAAAAAGAATTTTCACAGAATAATCATAGCTGTCCTTCCATCTTTTTCTTCCCTCTGTAATCGGTATTGGAAGCTTATCCTTTACCATATCATATGTATAAAGAGGCTTTTCTTCATATTTCTTTTTGGAAAAATACATTCCTCTTTCCTGTTCTTTTATATACTCCATGTCTTTTTCCATAATATCCCCTTTCTTAAATCACGACTCTCTTTCTTTATTTCCTGATGCGAGAACTCTTGCAAAATTTTCCACTGTACATCTTAAATTTTCGGGAGCTTCCTCCAGAATCTCCTCCATTGTTTTCACACTTCGAAGAATACTGAATACGGCTGTAATTCCTTCGTCATAAAAAAGTTCCATAGAACCTTTCTGGCGCCCTGCAAACACATATACAGGTTTCTTATATTTCCGGGCAATTCTGGCAACTCGTACAGGCACTTTTCCCTGAAGACTCTGGGCATCAATAGAACCTTCTCCTGTAATCACAAAATCGCAGCTTTTTATTTTTTCTTCAAGAGATAACGCTTCCATTACATAATCTGCTCCGGAACAAAATCTCGCATCACTGACTGCAAACAAAGCAAACCCGATTCCTCCTGCCGCACCGGCGCCTTTCATAACGGATACATCTCTTCCCACTGTTTTTGTAATCTTTTCTGCGTAATGTCCCATTCCTGCTTCAATTCTTTCAAGAGAATCTTCTGTAACCCCTTTTTGCGGTCCAAATATATATGTTGCTCCTTCTTTTCCAAGAAGTCTGTTTTTCACATCACAGAGAACTGTTATTTTCACATCTTTTAAAAGACGCACCGGCTCTGTCAAATCCACAGATTCTACCTGAGAAAGTCCTCCTGCGCCAAGAGGAATCGGATTCCCTTCTTTGTCAAGAATCTTTCCCCCAAGAGCCATCAGCATTCCGCTGCCTCCATCGTTGGAAACAGTTCCCCCAAGTGTGAGAATAATTTCCCGGCAGTCTTTTTTTAATGCCTGAAGAATCAGCTCTCCTACACCGTATGATGTGGCAATATCCGGATTTTTTTCTTCCGGGGCAATCATCATCATCCCGCATGCTCTTGCAACCTCAATAACAGCCGTCTGGTTTTTTTCAATCCACACAAAATCTGTATCTGTTTTTTTTCCAAGAGGACCCGAAACTGTGCAGGAAATCTTACTTCCCTGCTGACTGAGCATCAGGCATCTGGCAGTTCCCTCTCCTCCGTCTGCCATAGGTACAAGCGCACACTCTGCATCAGGAAAAACTTTTTTTAATCCCTCACGTATGCATGTTGCTGCCTCCATAGCGCTCATACTTTCTTTATAGGAATCAGGTGCTATCACGACTTTCATGAAGCTTCCTCCCCTTCCTCTAATTTAATCCATTTATATTCATAAGATTCCAGAGAAATATCTTTCTCTACACGCTCTCCTGATAATAAATCTGTTCCCAAATACGGCACTGTCAAAGAAACATCTTCCTCTGAAACATTCACAAGAATAAGAATTCTCTCATTCTTCTCTCCACGCACAAGTGCAAAAACAGAAGGATGGAGATGCAGCACTTCCTGGGCGCTGTTTGGAGAAAATGCATCCTGTGTTTTTCTGATTTTCAGAAGTTCTTTATATCTTAAAAGCACCTTTCTCCTTAAAGAATCTCTTCCAAGCTCTTCCAGAAGATTATCCAAATCCAGTTTTTCTCTGTTAATGCGGCGCTTAATTCCTGATTCCTCATAATCCCGGTAGCAGTTTCTTGAGCCCAGAAGACTGTGGTAATAAATTCCCGGAACTCCCATAAGAGATAATAGAATACACTGCGAGCCCATAAATTTTCTTACCATTATATTTTCATCTTTTTCATTACCTGCAACTGCGTCCAGATAATTAATATTCAGTTCATAAGGAACTTCTTTTCCATCGGAAGCTGTCCGAACTCCAACCTGTCCGCCTCTTTCATAAACAGCGTCTAACATTTTCCTGCGTTCTTCTTCGCTTAAAATATCCTCTACAGGCCGCATTCCGATTCCGTCATGAGATGCAAGAAAATTAAAATATGTTGTCTTCGGACTTGTAGGCTCAAGCGATGCCGCCCATTCTGTCAGCTTCTCCGCATTGCCCACAATATAGGAATAGAGGGTAAGCGGCGGAAGAGGAAACTGATAAACAAGTCCTGCTTCATCTGTTCCGTCCCCGAAATAGCTGATATTTTCTTTATGTGGAACATTTGTCTCTGTAATGATTGTGCAGCCCTTTACACACTCCTCAAGAACTTCCCTCATCAGCTTGATAAGCTCATGTGTCTGCGGAAGGTGCATACAGGTTGTTCCCTGTTCCTTCCATGCAAAACCAATGGCATCAAATCTTAAAAATCTGGCTCCTTTGGAAGCATAAAAAAGAAGAATATCAAGAATTTCCAGAAGAACTGCCGGCTCTTTATAATTGAAATCAATCTGATCCTCACTGAATGTAGTCCATACATATTTTTTTCCATCCGCCGTCTCAAAAGCAGTAAGAAGAGGCAATGCTCTTGGACGTGTCACACTACTGTAGTCTTCGCTGGGGTCTGCCACAATAAAAAAATTTCTGTACTTTTCATTACCTTTTAAAAACTCCTGAAAATAAACGCTTGATTTTGACGCATGATTAATTACTGCATCAAACATAAGATCATAGTTTTCACCCAGCGCCTCAATATCTTTCCATGTTCCAAGCTCCGGATTGATTTCCCTGAAATCCTGTACGGAAAATCCGTCATCGGAAGTATAAGGAAACATAGGAAGAAGATGAACACCACTTATTGTCTTCTCCATTTCCCCGTCAAGAAATGTTTTTAATGCCTGCAAAGGTGCCATTCCCTCTTTTTTTATTCCATCTCCATATGTAATCAGAATTGCGTCTTTTTTATCTGCCCAGGGATAGGAATTTTTAATTCTGCCTTTCCACTTATCTGTCAGTTTTTGAATTTCCGGATATATTTCTTCACTTCTGTCTCCGTAAAGGAACTGTAGTCTTTCCTTTATTCTGCTCATAAATTCCCTCCTTGTTTTTATTACCACCTTATTTAATTCGCTTTGTTGTTTCGCAGTCAAAGAACATAACTCTGTTTTTCTCTACTCCAAGAGAAATCTTTGTTCCCGGAGTCATATTCATATATTTTGTTGTATGAATCTTAACTTCTTTTCCGTCTACATGAGTAATCAAAATAGAATGAGATCCCTGGGGTTCTGTAAATTCTACAGTAACATCGCACATATATCCTTCTGAATGAATACACTCAGGAGAAACGGAACAGTATTCCGGTCTTACGCCCATATCTACTTTTCTTCCCTCATATTTCACAAGAGCTTCTTTCAGTTCTTCAGGCACAGCATACCGAAATTCTTTATTTACAGCATAAAGTTTTTCTCCCTCTTTTTCAATCACTACATCAAAAAAGTTAGTGGGCGGTGTTCCGATAAACTCAGCCACAAATTTTGTAGCGCTGTCCTGATACACCTCCATAGGCGTTCCTATCTGTTCTATTTTTCCCTGATACATAACTACGATTCTGTCAGCCAGACTCATAGCCTCTGACTGGTCGTGCGTTACGAAAATACTAGTAGAACCCTGTTTCAAATGAATATTTTTAAGCTCTGTTCTCATGGAAACGCGAAGCTTTGCGTCAAGATTAGAGAGCGGCTCATCCATAAGGAACAGCTTTGGCTTTACGACAATTGCTCTGGAAACTGCTACTCTCTGTCTTTGTCCGCCTGACATCTGTGCAGGATAACGCTTTAAAAGATGAACAATATCCGTTGCCTCCGCAGCCTTTAATACACGCTCCTTTATCTCGGCTTTCGGAACTTTCTGAAGTTTTAAAGGATAAGCAATATTATCAAAAACTGTCATATGCGGCCAGATGGCATAGCTCTGAAAAATCATGGATACACCTCTGTCCTTCGGCTTTTTATCCACAATATTCTCCCCATCTACCAAAATTTCCCCACCGCTTATATTTTCAAGACCTGCTATCATTCGAATTGTAGTTGTTTTTCCACATCCGGACGGACCTAAAAACACAATGAACTCTCCTTTTTCAATATTCATGTTCATATGGTTTACAACCATAGGACCGTCTTTTGTATATTTTTTCTGTAAATCCTTAATCTCTAAATAGCTCATTCCGTTCTATCCTTTCTTTTTGTATTATAATTCCACTCCGCCCCACATCTGTCCGATATATTTACGGATAATAAAAGTAAATACAAGCGCCGGAAGGATCAGAATAATACTTCCTGCTGCCGCATACTGGATTCCGCTTGACGTAGTACCGATTGCTTTATATACAACAAGAGCAAGCGTCTGATTTTCGTTTGTGAGAATCAACGCAGAAATGGTATCGTTCCATGCTGTCAAAAAAGCATACATGGAGCTTGCCGCAAGCGCCGGGAATGCCATAGGAAGCGTAATTCTCATAAAAGTCTGAAAGCTGTTTGCTCCGAAAATCATGGATGCCTCCTCCAATTCTCTGCTGATTCCGATAAAAATACTGCTTGTAATCCATGCAGTAAGCGCAATATTCGGCACAGAATATAAAATTGCCAGTCCCAGAAGAGTATCAAAAAGCCCCATTTTAATCAGCATAACAGCCATTGGAATACTGATTCCCACAACAGGGAACATCCTGACAATCAAAAGGCCCACATTAATCTGTTCTTTAAACTTAAAATTGTATCTTGCCATAGCGTAGCCTGCAAGGCTGCCAATGGAAATGGAAATCAAAATAGTCAACAGCGAAACAAGAATACTGTTTTTCAATCCTTCCGCCGCTCCCGGCGCGATACGGAAAAAGGTCTTAAAATTATAGAGCATATCCTTTTTATATGTAAATTCCATCGGTCCGTTTTCATATGTCTGGGAAAAATCCTCTACAAGCTGTTCTCCCGGTACCGTTACGCCATACTGTCTTGTAAAATGATCTTCCAGCTTTTTCGGCCTTTTTGTTGTAATAATAGATTCGTATCCTTCTCCTCTGTCATAAAAAATTTCAAATTCTTTTTCTTCATTTGGAACAACTTTTACAGTAATGCTTGTACTGGGAAATATCCGTTTGGGAAACTGGGTCATCTCATTTGCATTTGAAAAAGAAACTGTAACAAAAAACATAAGTGGAATAGCAACCAGCATAACCATACCTGCAAGAATAATCGCTACAACCGCTTTTTGTACAGCATTTAACCTGTCCATCATACTTTCTCAACCTCCTTTTTTGGCTTTCCTTTCGAAACCCTGAGATAAACAACAGTTGCAAGAAGTACGATTACTGTTGTAAGCAAAGAATACGTAAATGCCAGTTTCGCACTTGTATCTACCCCCGGAACTACATCTACATAAAATGCAACTCGCTCTACAAGGAACGGAACTTTACTGTATCCAAGTACCATAACAGCAATCGCCCATACCTGTACGGCTGCAATCAAACGCATAATTACCGATGTGGTGATAGAGGGTTTTAAGATAGGAAGAACAATGTCCTTAAATATTTGCCATTTATCTGCTCCAAACAAAAATGCAGCTTCTTTCAGCTCTTTCTGAACTCCCTGCAGCCCTGCAACAAGAATAATCATAACTGACGGAGTTACTGTCCATGTATCAATTAAAATCACAAGAAAAACTGCTGAAAGACCCTCGACATTCATAAACTGAAGGGGCTCTGAGATTAAATGAAGATTCATAAGAAGCGTATTAATCCATCCGTCTCCCATAAGACCTGTTTTCCATAAAATAGCCACTGCTGTGGGCGTAATAGCCATTGGAATCATGGACACAAACATAAGAAGCTTTGAGCCCTTAAACTTCCTGGAAAGCAAAACTGCCAGCACAAGTGCCAGAAGATACTGCGCAATTACAGAAACCGCAGCAAATATGGCAGTATTCATCACAGACTCAGAAAAAAGCTCTGACTGTGCCATTAATTTAAAATTCCCTAACAGAGTAAAGTCTCCGTTTAAATCTGTAAATACTTCTTTTGCTCCCGACAGTACCGGATAAAGCCAGAACACGCCGTAAAATAAAAATGCAGGGACAAGCAAAAGATACGGGATTTTTCTTTTATTCAACTATATTCCTCCTCGTCTGATGAAAAAGGGAAGGGATTTTTCTTCCCCTCCCCTTTCCATGTAATATAATTTCTCTTATTCTGCCAATTTTAATTCGTCAAGTTTTCCCTGCATTTCCTCAAGGAAAGCATCGTCCGGAACTGCTTTTGTCTCTGCGACCTTATTGTATACATCTCCGTAAAGAAGTTTCACTGCGTTCCAGTCAGAGTATTCTGTTGAAGGAACACCGGAAATAATTGTATCTGCAAGCATTGCGTTTCCTGCTTTCATAATCGCGTCTGAAGATTCAAGAATATCGCCCACTTCTTCAATGGGGCTTAATACGCCGCCCATATTTGTACAGTAGTCGTAATTTACTTCCGGGTCTGCAATATACTCAAGGAATTTCTGAGCTGCCTCTGCATTTTTAGAACCTTTCTGGATTCCCGCACACCATGCACCTGCTGTAGAACCTGCTCCCTGACTTCCTTTTGGAGCTGCACCAATTACAAAGTTATTAGGAGCTGCATTGTAGCTTGTTCCTGCCGGACCCATATGTGTAAAGGTAAGCCATACATCTCCTTTGTCAAGCGGCTCTGTAACTGCATTATACTGATCCTGATTTGCATAAAAAGCATCTGCTTCCGCTATTTTTGCAATCACGCCCATTGCATCCTTAAATCCCTGAGATGTAAATTCCGGGAAACTTCCGCCATATGCAAGACTCATGCCTCCCATAGGATAAAGGAGCTGAGAACCGTCCATACTTGTAGGAAGCATGGTTTTTCCTTCTCCTTCCCCTTCTGCAATGGCAACTGCCCAGTCTGTGTACTGTTCCCAGGTAAGTCCTTTTTCCACATCTTCCTGTGTCAGACCTTCCGGCAGATAATCAAGCGCTTTTACATTTGCAATTGTGATATACACATCAAAAGACATAGGAACAAAATATCTTGCATCATCTTTATTTGTAGAACCATCAAACATTGTTGTATAAGTAACGCCTGTTCCGTCTACTGTCTCAGAAATATCTTCCATCCATTCTCCATTTACATAAGGCGCCATATTCGCTGTATCTACAATCAAAAGATCGGATACAATATTTCCTGTTTCCTGCTCTGTCTGTATTTTTTTAATTCCGTCTGCCTGTGTAATAAAATCAATTTCCACATCAATTCCTGTTTCTTCTTTAAAACTTTCCAGAAAGCTTGATGTAATATACTCTTTTTCCTGAGGCTGGGAAGCATTTGTACACATAATTTTAAGTGTTCCGCCCTCTGTTCCTTCTGCTTTTACTGTAACTCCTGCCATCATTGAAGTCATCATTGCTGCTGTCAGTAAAGCAGCCATCCATTTCTTTTTCATAATTTTCATCGTCCTTTCTGTTTACTTATCTGTTGTTTTGATGATATTATGATAGCATTCAGGAGATGAATTCCGCAATGTACGGAAAAACAGGCTTTCCCCTCTTCATTGTGCATATGCACAAAAGCCTGTATTCAAACCCCCGCCGTGGTCCAAATACAGGCTTTCTTACATATTCATTTTCACAATAGCAATATAAATATACATCAAATCTCTGGCGCATCTTGGATTCCGATCCAGAAGCTCTTCAATTCTCGAGAGACGGTAATTTAAAGTATTTCTGTGGATATGAAGCTGCTCACACACCACAGCATAATCCTGATTCCACTCCACATATGCACGCACAGTTTCTCTCAAAATTCCATCTACATCCTTTTCTTTTAATATATCCATCATACGCCTTACTTCTTTTATTTCTTCAATATTGGCAAGAATGCATTCCAGAGAAACTTCGCTGTAATGAAGAATTCTTTTCGTATTTCCCGTGGCTTTCGCCATTGCAAAGGTCTGTTCTGCCGTTCTTGTAGTTTTGCCGGCAACTGTACTTGGTTCACCTACATAGCACCCTGTAATTTCTTTGCTGAGCGCCAGTATTTTCCCAAGACGCTCATCTAAATCTGTCTCAGAATCAAATAAAATCAATGCGTCTTCCATTCTCTGCCTTACAAGGTACTCACCTTTTCTCAGAAATCGCTTAATATTTTCAAACAGACTGTAACGTATTCTTTTACAATTTATAATCACTGCCGTTCTCTGCATATGAAGGTCAATTCCAAGATAATTAGCTGTATCCAGAAATTCTCCTGTATATTTTGGTTTTTGAACGCTGATCCACTCATACAGAAAATCCTTCAGCCTGCTCTCCCTTATGGACGTCATTTCGCTGAAAATCTGATTTTCTATCATAAGCTGAGCTGTAATCACCACAATCTGACCAATCTGCATAACAGCTTCCACGTCCCCGCTGATTCCAATTACTCCCACAATATTTTTCGAATAAAAAATGGGCAGATTAATCCCTTTACGTTCTGTTTCAGTATCTTTATACACCACATACGGTTTCTTCATCTCAATGGCTTTTACTGCTCCCTGATGAATGGTTCCGATTCTGTTTTCATCTCCGCTGGCAATAATAATTCCATCATAGTCCATAATATTAATATTATACGGTATGACCTGCATAATACTGTCTGCTATTTTCTGTGCGCTTTCTGCATCCAGAGAGGTTATATACATATTCCACCTTCTTTCGTAGAACCTTTTCTTTCCGGCTTCTCTCCTCAGTCTTACGTTTTATTCTACTTTCCTGACATTAATTTGTCAATAATATTTCTGATAATTCAATCCTTTATACAATATTTTCCATTTTATTTGTGCATTTGCACAACTTTTTATAGTCAATTTATGTGTGTTACTCTTATACTTTGTGCTTCCAAACAAAAAGACCCGGCCGCTATGCGACCAGGTCCATTTTCCTTCTTATTTTGCTTCCGGATATTCATTACACAGCAAACGATATGGCGGCTCGTCTTCCTCAATCTCCGGAAAACGTCCGATTTTCTCATAGAAACGGTTGTCTGTGTTGTCATCATTGCACTGACTTACCTCTCCGATAAGTACAGGGCCGGTTCCTTCTTCGATTTCAAAATCATGATACATATAAGGATAAATGCTGATGCTTTCCCCAGGCGTCAGCTTTACCTGTGTTCCTGCCGGAACGACTACTTCTCTTCCGTCAAGATGTACATGGACATCGTTTACCTTATCAAGGTCTTCATTCTCTGTAGAATTATAAACACGAATCAGAAGATTTCCGCCTCCTCTGTTTATAATATCTTCCATTTTATTCCAGTGGAAATGCATTGGAGAATACTGTCCTTCTTTTAAGTACAGAAGTTTTTCCGCATAAGATTTTGTATACTTATCTTTCATTTTCAGATTTCCATTTCGAATGGTAATCAGGGAAAATCCTACTTTGTCAAAATCCCCCAGTCCGTAATCTGTAATATCCCACCCCAGCATATTATCACGAACCTCATCGTAATCATGTCCTTTTTCCTGCCATTCCTCCGGTGTAAAATCACAGAATGGAGGAAGGGAAAAACGGTAATCACGAATCATATTTTCCATCTCTTTTAAAGCTTTGTTAATTTCTGAACGTTTCATAAGAAATCCTCCTCATAATATTTTGAACATATTATACAACATTTTCCAAAATATATCTACTAATTATATACATTGTACAAATTTAAAAACGGGCATTCTCCTTGCTATTTCATTTTGCGAATGGTAAAATTGGAAGTATCAAAACCGCTGTTTACCGGAGGATATTTTATGAATACCATGCCACTACCAGAACTAATTGAACAGGTTTCTTTGATCTGCAAAAGAAATCAGGTAAAACACCTGAAGCTTTTCGGTTCCTTCGCAACAGGGACTGCCACGCCGACAAGCGATATAGATTTTGTAGTTTACGGCTGTCCTGACATTATGAAACTGGAAGAAGATTTAACAGAAATAGATACGCTTCGAAAAATAGACATTTTTGATTATGACAGCATTCATAACCCCTTTTTACTGGAGGATATAGAAAAATATGGAAAACAAATTTATTAACCGGTATCGTACCTTCTGCAGAAGCTTGAAAAATCTTGAAAAAAGCAGGCATGCCGACCCATCTGCAGATTTTGTGTTAGAGGGAACTGTCTTAAATTTTAATCTCACCTTTGACATTTCCTGGAAAGTAATGAAGGATATTCTCACTAAAAAACTGGAAATTCTGGACTTTGCAATCGGCTCTCCACGGGAAACATTGCAGCAAAGTTTTACAAATCATATTATCACCGACGACAAATGGCTCCAAATGCTGCGTGTCCGCAATCAGCTTGCACATGATTATGATGGAACATTTGCAAAAGAGCAATTTCAAAATATAATTAATGTCTATTACCCTCTCTTTGAGGATTTCAAAAATACAGTCGAAAAATATTATACAGAATAGGAAAAGCCACGGGTTTCCCCGTGGCTCGCTTATTTTTCGTCCATTTTTGCAATACGTTCTGCAAGTTCCTGATATTTCCCTGTAATGTATCCGTAGTTTTTACGCTTATGCGGTACAAGACAGTTTGTACAGTCCTTGTATCCCTTTTCTGTATAAGTGAAGTTCCCCCCGCAGTCTTTTCCAAGGGCATAGAGCGGACAATAACAGAAAAGGCAGTTAAATTCCTCTGGCTCTGCACCCTTATGACAGGGAAAAAATTCACATTCTTTATGACTGAAAAAGGAAAATTCCTTTCCTTCCCAATATGGTTTCTCCATTCTGTTCTCCTTTACATAGAACCGCAGTTTACTTGTACCTGCTTTTTAACAATCCCTAAAAAAAGAGGGAGCGATGCTACTTCGGTGTAGAAAAACAACTCATTCATAAGTGCGCGGAGGGAACGGTTGTATCCGAAGCAGTATCGCCTGCCATTTAATCATGTATAATTCGTATGAACAGGCGCATTCCATAAAAAATGCCCGCTTCGAATAAAAGCGGACAACATCCCAGGGTGCGGAATCCCTGAAACTGGTCATTACACTTTACACGGAAGCTTAACCTCGCCATATTAAGCAGGTTTCCTGACTTCAGAATCAACGCTTGCCTCTCCTTCTCATGCTATGGCACAATGGCTCTCTGAGGCTTACTCCTCTGTTACAGTGACCGGATCGCTCAGGACTTTCACCTGATTCCCTTTTCTGTCTGCAAATTAAATTACAGACAGCACTTAATACGTTCACTATGGAATTATACTAACCATATAATACTGCTTTTGTCCAGTATTGTCAAGGATTTTTTTACTGTTATTCAGACTCTGAATCTCCCAGCTTCTCCACAAACATCAGACAGAAACTGATAAGCAGGCATATACAGGACAACCAGATAACAGGAATGCCGTATTTCAGAGAAAGAATACCGCCGATTCCCGCTCCTACTGCAAAGAAAAAGATAATGCCAAAATAGTAAGCCGCTCTTTTTAAAAGCTCCGGATTCTTTTCACGGAAATAGGCAGAAAGCGCCGCCGTACCGCTTCTCATATTTCCGATACACATGGTGCTTGCATAGGCATATCCGTGAACCTTGCGGAATGTCTGCACCTGCATGGCACAGGCAAAGGATACAAGAAAGGTTGCCACAATATTCAAATTCGAAGGAAGAAATCCCACAATAAAGAGAATGACAATTTCATGGAAAAGTACATCCTGCCTCCAGTGAAGTTTTCTTCCCTCCCTGGTTCTTCCCCGAATCTGCTCTGCCGCCATAACTCCAAGGACAAAAGCAATCAGCGGAAACAGATAATGAAGAGCAGCAATCCACTCTCCGGACATAATATGCTGGCTCATAAGAACCACATTTCCCGTCTGCGCATTGGAAAACACCTCATCCCTCGTATTGTAGGTATAGGCATCCTGCAGTCCGCCGGAAAAAGCAAGAAACATATTATTGATAAACGCCTCTGACATCTGAATGTTCGAAGAGTGGATTTTTTTCATTTTACTGTCTCTCCATTTCCTTTTTTCTCAAATATTCTGCTCTGCCGTCTTCGTAAAGATTATTTCCTTCACTGTCAATAATCACTACAAGAGGCATATCTTCCACATAAAGCCTGCGAAGAGCTTCTGCTCCCAAATCTTCATATGCAATCAGCTCTGCTTTTTTGATACATTTTGCAAGAAGAGCACCTGCTCCGCCAATTGCCCCGAAATATACGCCGCTGTATTTTTTCATGGCGTCCACAACTTCCGGAAGGCGCGCTCCTTTGCCAATCATTCCCCTTGCGCCTACAGACATCATAGTAGGAGCATACGCATCCATACGTCCGCTTGTAGTAGGACCTGCTGAACCGATTACCTGTCCCGGCTTTGCAGGTGTTGGGCCTACATAATAAATGGTGGCGTCTTTTGGGTCAAAAGGAAGCTCTTCTCCCTTTGCAAGAGCTTCACACATTCTCTTATGTCCTGCATCTCTTGATGTGTAAATAGTTCCTGTTAAAAGAACTCTCTCTCCTGCGTGAAGAGATTTTGCAAGCTCCTCTGTAAGAGGAAGTGTAATTCGTCTCTCCATTTAAATCACCTCCGTTTTGTGGCGGGTCACATGGCAGTTGATGTTAATGGCGCATGGCATTCCTGCAATATGAGTCGGAAGCGTCTCAATATTCAAACCAATTGCTGTTGTCTTGCCCCCAAAGCCCTGCGGTCCGATTCCAAGCTCATTGATTTTTTCCAGCATCTCTTTTTCCAGGTCTGCATAAAACGGATCCGGATTTTCAGAATCAACTGGACGCATAAGCGCCTTCTTTGCAAGAAGAGCCGCCTTATCAAACGTTCCTCCGATTCCCACTCCTACAACCATAGGAGGGCATGGGTTCGGCCCTGCAGTCTCCACTGTCTCAAGAATAAAATCCTTAATGCCCTGCAGTCCTGCTGACGGCTTAAACATACGGATTGCGCTCATATTTTCGCTTCCAAAGCCTTTCGGTCCTAATGTAACCTTCACCTGCTCTCCCGGAACAATTTCCGTATAAAGCATTGCAGGTGTATTGTCTCCTGTATTTCCTCTTCTTACCGGGTCTTTTACAACAGATTTACGAAGATAACCTTTATCGTAGCCTCGGCGCACACCTTCGTTTACTGCCTCAGTAAGGTCGCCGCCTACAAAATGTACGTCCTGTCCGATTTCCAGGAAAACACATGCCATTCCTGTGTCCTGACAGATGGGCACATTCTCCTCATCTGCAATTTCAAAATTTTCAATAATATTATCAAGAATTCCCTGGGCAATTTCTCCGTCCTCACAGGCACGGCAGTTTTTAATGGCACATTTTACATCTTCAGGCAGATGATTATTTGCTTCAATACAAAGCTTTTCAATTACATCTGTAAGCCTGCTTACTTCTATTTCACGCATTGCTTTCACACTCCTTATCTCTCGTGACGGGCGTATTTTGGAAGAAGAAGCGGGGAAACATCCTCAGATTCCACACCTGCTTCTTTTAATTCCTCTGCGTATTTTTCAATATGGGAAAGGCTCATTGTTCCAAGTTCTACCTCTTTTGCTTTTGCTGCTGCCGCCTTTCCTGCATTTCTTCCGAATACAATAATATCAAGAAGAGAATTTCCCATCAGACGGTTTCTTCCATGGATTCCTCCTACTGCCTCTCCTGCAACAAGAAGATTGGAAATAGCTTTTGTAAATCCGTCTCCGCCAATTTCCAGTCCGCCGTTCTGATAATGAAGAGTCGGATATACAAGAATCGGTACTTTTCTCATATCAATGTCATAATTCATATACATACGAAGCATTGCAGGGATTCTCTTTTCGATAGTTCCCTCTCCGCCGATTTTCTCAATCATTGGAGTATCCAGCCATACGCCGCTTCCAAGAGGTGTCTCTACTCCTTTGTGACGGTCTGTACATTCACGGATAATGGAAGCAGCAGCAACGTCGCGTGTTTCCAGCGGGTGCATAAATGCCTCTCCTTCTGCATTTACAAGCATTGCTCCAAGAGAACGAACCTTCTCTGTTACAAGAGCACCGTAAATCTGTGCCGGGTATGCAACTCCTGTAGGATGATACTGAATGGTATCCTGATAAAGAAGAGGCGCACCTGCACGATAGCCGAGAATCAGTCCGTCCGCTGTTGCTCCGTAATGGTTAGATGTAGGGAAGTTCTGATAATGAAGGCGTCCTGCTCCTCCAGTGGCGATGATGACTGTTTTTGCTTTTGCCACCATGTAATCCTCTGTCTCCATATTTAAGAGAACAGCGCCGGCTACCTGACCTTTTTCATCTTTAATAAGCTCTACAGCAGAAGTAAATTCCACAACAGGGATTCCTCTGTTAATTACTTCATCACGAAGAGTACGCATGATTTCTGCTCCGGAATAATCCTTGCAGGCGTGCATTCTCTTTCTTGATGTTCCGCCGCCGTGGGTTGTCACCATGTTTCCTTCTTCGTCTTTATCAAACATGACGCCAAGCTTATTTAACCACTGAATCGCGTCCGGCGCTTCCATAACAAGACGTTTTAAAAGCTCCGGTCTTGCAGCAAAATGACCGCCTCCAAACGCATCAAGATAATGCTGTACAGGAGAGTCGTTTTCTTTATCAGCAGCCTGGATTCCACCCTCTGCCATCATAGTATTGGCGTCTCCAATACGCAGCTTTGTCACAATCATAACATTCGCACCGGCTTCATGTGCTTCGATGGCTGCAGAAGCGCCTGCTCCGCCGCCGCCGATTACCAGTACGTCTGTCTCATAATCTACTTTACTCAAATCCACCTTATCTGTCAACAGGCGGCTGTTGGAGTGAAGAAGATGTCCGAGCTCTGCCGGTACTTTCTGACCTTTATTTGGTCCGATTTTAATTTCTACAAATCCGTCTTCTCTGTAATCCGGATGAAATTCCTTCAGAAGGACATCTTTTTCCTCTGCTGTCATTCGTCTCGGCTCCATGCCCATACGCGCATCTCTTGTTGCTTCCACCTTTTTTACAGATTCGAGCATTTCTGGTGTAAACATATAGGTTGTCCTCCTTATTTCTCAATTTCCCTTGTATTGTAAAGTTCCTGCATCTCTGTAATCGGCTTCTGCATAATCTGCTCAATGAGCTCGTCATATTCGCCGTGGTGAATTTCTTCCACTCTCTTATTGAGGTGCTCTGCTTCCGGTGCAATATATTTTCCTGTGAGACGTCTCGCAAGAACTCCCACCATTGGATGAGAAATGCCGGCAGGACATCTTACGGAACAGCAACCGCAGCCTACGCAGTCAAAGGATTCCTCCGCACATTTTTCCAGTTCTCCTCTCTGTGCATAAGCAATGTACTGCATAACATTTAAGTCCTGAGTACATGCCTTTGTACAGGCATTACAGCCGATACAACTGTAAATTTCCGGATAAAGCTCCATCATAACCTGCTGTGTCGGTTTGATTTCTTCTATATCATAAGTTCTTTTATCTGTGGGGAAAAACGGAATACTTGCAACATACATTCCCTCTTCCACCTGTGTCTGACAGGCAAGGCAGGTTTTCAGCTCATTTTTTCCCTTGATTCTGTAAATTGTAGCGCAGGCTCCGCAGAAACCGTGGCGGCAGCCGCAGCCTCTTTTTAATGTGTAGCCTGCATATTCCATTGCTGTCATGATGGTAAGGTCTGCCGGTACGCTGTATTTCTTACCGAAAAAATATACGTTTACCATTTTATCCATTTTCAAATACCTGTCCTTTCTATCAGTACTCCTGAGGCAATTCTTCTATTTCATCAAAACGGAACACAGGACCGTCCTTACATACATACTTAGAACCAATGTTGCAGCGTCCGCATTTTCCTACTCCGCATTTCATACGAAGCTCAAGTGTGGTGTAAACCTGCTCATCTGTAAATCCCATTTCCTTTAAACCTGCAAGAACAAACTTAATCATAATCGGCGGTCCGCATACAAGGGCAACCTTATCTGTATCAAAACCGATTTCCTTCAGGTATGTGGGAACAAATCCAACGTGGCCGTCCCATCCTTCCTGCTCTCTGTCAATGGTAAGATATACATTTACTCCCTCTGTTTTCATCCATACTTCCTGGATTTCCTTTAACTGAACCAGGTCGTCTGCTGAACGGGAACCGTAAAGAATATCAACCGTTCCGTAATTCTCGCGGTTATCAAGAACATAATTAATCACAGAACGAAGAGGCGCAAGCCCGATTCCTCCTGCAATGAACAGAAGATTTTTCCCTTTTAGTTCTGTCTCCACAGGAAAAGAATTTCCGTATGGTCCTCTTACAGTAATTTCATCTCCAACAGAAAGGCTGTGAAGATAATCTGTGAGAACACCGCATTTTTTTATGCTAAATTCCTGATATTCCTTATTTGTAGGAGAAGATGTAATGGAAAACATACCTTCGCTGATTCCAGGAGCACAGAGCATGGCGCACTGTCCCGGCATATGCTCGAAAAGTTTTCCGCCCTCAGGGGCATTTACCCTGAATGTCTTTACATCCGGCGTCTCCTCACGAATATCCGTAATGACTCCAACCTTTGGAATCAGTGTATCTAATGTATAATTTTTATGACAGGTGCATTCACTCATTCCCTGTTACCTCCCTGTTTCTGAAAGGACTTGATTACTTTTACAATATTTAAAGCTGACGGGCATTTTTCCACACAACGTCCGCAGCCTACACAAGAATACATTCCGTCGTTGTTTGCCGGAAAATATACAAGTTTGTGCATAAATCTCTGACGAAATCTCTGCATCTGACTTGTACGATTGTTTCCATGTGCCATCATGGTAAAATCGGAATACATACAGGAATCCCAGCAGCGGTATCTCTGTACCCCGTGGCCTGTATCGTAATCCTTAATATCGTAGCACTGGCATGTAGGACATACAAAGGTACATGTTCCACATGCAAGACACGGTTTATAAAGCTCCTCCCAGAGAGGAGAATCGAATTTTTCTTTTAAGGCGTCTCCATTCCAGCCTTCAAGAGAAAGGTGGGAATATGGAAGCTTATCCACAATCGCTCTTATGGAAGCTTTCTCTTTTTCCACACATTCTGTATCTTCTCCACCGGCTTCTTCCAGAAGAGCTTTTACTGTTTCTGTAAGCGCCTCTCCCTTATCTGTGTTTACTTTCCAGAAAAGAGTTTCTCCTGCAAACCACACAGAAACGTCTCCTGACGGCTCTGCTGCGTCAATGCCAAACGCCTTGCAGAAACATGTTTCTTCCGGTTCGGAGCAGGCAAGAGCAACAATTGTTCCATGCTCTCTTCTTGCAGCATAAAACGTATCTACAGGCTCGGCAAGAAATACCTTATCGAGAACTTCCACGCCTCTTACGTCACACGCCTTCATTCCAAACACAACAAAATCCTGTTCTTTTAATGCTTCCGGCTCTATCTTTATTTTCTTTCCGTCACGAACGCAGGTATAAAGGTTTTCACTCTGTGGAAAAAAAGCGTCCTTGGGAGATTTTACTGTTTTTAATGTGTCAAGAGCTACGTCTGCCTCTTCACTCCATGCCGCAAAGTTCGCCTGTCCGTTTACATTTACAGGAAGATACAATTCTCTGCTTTCTGCAATGAGGGCAAACAGCTCCGGAAGCTTTTCTTTTGCTATCTTATACATACATTATCCCCTTTCTCCCACACTGCCAGGCTCTGCATCGTCAAATGTAAAGCTTGTAAGCGGTCCTTTAGATGTGGAATCTTCTCCTGCCTGATACTCTCCATAAAGCATATCAATGTCTTTAATAAACTTTCTGTTAAACAAATGAAGAGGGATTCCCTGGGGACATACTCTGCTGCACTCTCCGCAGTCTGTACATCTTCCAGCTACATGGAATGCACGGATAATATGGAACATTTTTTCCTCAAAGGAATCTGCATTTGCCTTCTGGCTGCTGTCAAATTTATTGCTGTCAAACACACATTTTCTGCAGGAACATGCAGGACATACATTTCGGCAGGCATTGCAACGGATACATTTGCTTAATTCTTTCTGGAAAAAGGCAAATTTTTCTTCCGGGCTCATTGCCTCGATTCTCTCTACTTCTGCAAACCGGTCTGCATCCTTTGTATCTTTCGATTCTCCAAGAAGCTCATCATAAATCTGATGCTCCTTCCCTTTACATACATGGCATCTCTCCAGCATTGCATCTTTATAGGAGCATGTTTTTTCTCCGTAAATGGTCTGAATTTTCAATGTATCGCAGGCATCTTCTGCCTCAGCTCCCTGAATACTTTCAATTCCCTTAATTCCCATTTTTTTGATTTTCTCTATATCAAGTTTTCCTTTGCAGCCGATTCCTACAATATAAGCCTTTTCTCTGTCTACACGATGTTCTTTTATAAGCTGATTAAAGCTGTATGTATCGCAGGGTTTTAAAAATACAAGTGTTTTCCCTTCCATTTTAGAGGCTGCAATCATATATTTACTTAAATTAGCGCCGCAAAATCCATTGTATACAAGGTTTTCCAGATCCTCTACTTTATCAAAAAACGCCGGCTCCGGATTATAAGGAAGGTCTCCTGCCTTCCAGCCAAGCACCTGTGTCACTTCTTTGGAAGAAAGCAGCTCTTTGGCACGTTCAATCATTTCCCGCATCGCAAATCCTCCAGTCTCACATTTTTACCAAGAGAATAAATCTTTTCCACAAACTCATTCATAGTTGTAGAGAATTTTACACCTTCTGCAGCAGATACCCACTCAACGCGCGTACGGCCGTGCTCCACGCCAATATAATCCAGCATGGAAAAGAGAAGTGTCATTCTTCTTCTGGCATAATAATTTCCTGTACTGTAATGGCAGTCTCCAGGGTGACAGCCGCACATAATCACACCGTCCGCCCCCTTTTCAAAGGCTCTTAAGATGAACATTGGATTTACGCGGCAGGAACATGGAACACGGATAATTTTTACATCTGCCGGATAGGTAAGACGGCTGCTTCCTGCAAGGTCTGCACCTGCATAGCTGCACCAGTTACAGCAGAATGCTACTATTTTCGGTCTGAATTCTTCTTTTGCTTCTATCGACATATTGCATCCACCTCCGCGATAATCTGTCTGTTGGAGAATCCCTGAAGGTCCATTGCGCCGGAAGGACAGGTAACGGTACAAGCGCCGCAGCCCTGGCATAAAGCGTCGTTTACAACGGCAATTCGGCGCACCTCGCGGATTCCGTGGTCGTTTACTTCTTTTTCTTCATAAGTGATAGCTCCGTAAGGGCAGACATTTGCACATGCAGAGCATCCGTTACAGAGAAGCTCATCGGATTTTGCAGTACATGGATTTGTCATAAGCTTGTCCTTTGCAAGAAGTCCGATTGCCTTTACTGCCGCAGCCCCTGCCTGAGCAACTGTCTCCGGAATATCCTTTGGTCCCTGGCATACGCCGGAAAGGAAAATACCTGCTGTAGGAGATTCTACAGGGCGAAGCTTTGCGTGAGCTTCTGTAAGGAAATTGTTTGTATCAATACTTGCAGTCAGCATGGTTGCAATCCGGCGTACGTCCGGTTCCGGCTCAATAGCCGCAGCAAGAACAACCATATCTGCCTCTTTTAAAATCTGTTTATTATCAAGAAGGTCCACACCCTGCACAAGAAGTTTTCCATCCGGCTGTGGAATTACCTTTCCTACCTGACCTTTTACGTAGTTTACGCCATACTGCTCTACTGCTCTTCTGTAAAACTCATCAAAGTTTTTACCAGGTGTACGAACATCAATATAAAATACGGTTACATTTACATCTGGATATTTGTCACGAATAAGCATGGCGTGTTTTGCCGTATACATACAACAGATTTTGGAGCAGTAGCTCTTTCCTCTGTCATCTGCGCAGCGGCTTCCCACACACTGGATAAACACCATTTCCTTCGGCGCTTTTCCGTCAGAAAGACGCTCAAGATGTCCCTTTGTAGGTCCTGCTGCATTCATAATACGCTCAAGCTCCAGAGAAGTAATTACATCCTTGCTCTGACTGTATGCGTACTCGTCATATTTATCTAGCTTAATCATATCAAAACCGGTTGCCACTACAATAGCTCCGTATTTCTGTGTCACAATCTCGTCCTGCTGGTCATATTCAATTGCTCCTGCCTGACAGACTTTTGCACAAAGACCACATTTTCCTGTTTTAAACTTAATGCAGTTTTCTCTGTCAATGACCGGCACATTGGGAATTGCCTGAGCAAACGGGGTGTAAATGGCGGTTCTGTTTCCAAGTCCTCTGTTAAACTCACTTGGAATTTTTTTGGAAGGACATTTTTCCTGACAGATACCGCATCCTGTACACTTATCCATATTTACGCTTCTTGCTTTTTTGCGGATGTCTACTGTGAAATCGCCTACAAAGCCAGTTACTTTTTCTACTTCACTGTATGTATAGATATTAATTTTTTCGTGGGCTGCCGCTTCCACCATTTTCGGTGTCAGAATACAGGCGGAACAGTCAAGTGTAGGGAATGTCTTATCAAGCTGTGACATTCTTCCGCCAATACTTGGAGTTTTCTCCACAATATCAACTTCATATCCTGCATCTGCAATATCAAGGGCAGTCTGGATTCCGGCAATACCGCCGCCAATTACAAGCGCTCTTTTTGTCACGCGGCTTTCCCCTGGTTTTAAAGGAGCGTTTAAGTTTACTTTTGCAATGGCTGCTCTTGCAAGAATAACTGCTTTCTTTGTTGCTTCCTCCATATCCTTATGAATCCAGGAACAATGCTCACGGATATTTGCGATTTCTACCATATATGGATTTAATCCCGCTCTCTCTGCAGCCTTTCTGAAGGTTGCCTCGTGCATACGCGGAGAACAGGAGCATACTACGATTCCTGTAAGATTTTTTTCTTTAATTGCCTCTGCAATTTTTGCCTGTCCTGCTTCAGAGCACATATATGGATAATCTTCCGCATGGACAACACCAGGCTCAAGAAGAGCCATCTCTGCTACTTTTTTTACGTCTACCGTTGCAGCAATATTACTTCCGCAATGACAGACAAATACGCCGATTCTCTGCATCAGCTTTACCTCCTGTATCTTCTGAATGCGCTGACTAAAAGCTGCTGCGGAAGTTCCGGATCAAGAAGCTCCGGAATCTCATTTGGAGATAAATAATCCTGACCTTTCTGGCGAATTACCATCTGCCTTGCAGCATCAATTAATTTTCCCGGTTTCACATCTCGTGGACACCGCTCCACACAGGCAAAACAGGAAAGGCATTTCCACAGAGATTTTGAATTTACAAGTGCCTCCACATCTTCATTTACTACATAGGAAACAAACTGATGTGGTTTAATATCCATCTCATTAAAAGAAGGACATGTTGCAGAACACTTTCCGCATTTCATACATTTCAGAGGATTTACGCCGCTGATTTCCTTTATCATTTCTACCTGATTCATAGGTTTTCCTCCTTTACTCCAAGAGCTTCTGCAAGAAGCTCTGTGAAATAATATACAGGAAGGCCGTTTTCTGTTTTATTTAAGTTATAAAGGCAGAGTGGGCAGGCTGTAATTAACATTTCCGCACCAAAGCCTTCTGCGCTTTCTGTAATTTTCTTACACATATTTCCTGACATTTCTTTTTCTTTTAAGGAAATATAGCCTCCGCAGCACTCATTTCTGTATGGGTAAATCACAGGCTCTCCGCCGATTGCACGGATAAAATCTTCTATAATAGAAGGATTTTCCGGATTATCAAAAGCCATAATTTTTCCCGGTCTTAAAAGAAGACAGCCGTAATACGCTCCGATTTTTCTTCCTGTAAAAGGATTCACCACTTTTTCTTTTATTTTATCAAAGCCCACGCGGTCACGAAGCACTTCCAGATAATGAAGAACTGTTGTCTCTCCCTTATATGGTTCGGAAAGCTGCATATAGTTATTTGCTCTCAACTGAATATCTTCTACATTTTTCATATCGTCATTGACACGCTTAATTACATGATGACAGGCAGAACAAAGAGTTACAAGGTCCTGTCCTTTTTCCTTTGCATCATTCAGGGCACGGACGGAGGAAAGCTTTGTGGCAATTTCATCTGTTCCAAGAGGATATACACCTCCACAGCACTGCCAGTTTTCAATTTCTTCCAGTTCGAAGCCAAGTACCTTTGCAGAAGCTCTCCCATAATCATCAAGAGCCTTCGCCTTTGTACGGAGTGTACACCCCGGATAATAACTGTACTTCATAGTTTCCTTTTGTCCTTTCTGTAATCCTTATACTGTAAGGTCAAGCTGGGCAATTACTGCCTTCAGCGCATCTGCGCTTGCCTGAAGTTTCCCAATTTCTTCCTGATTCATGCGCATTGGAATTTTTCCCTGAACTCCATTTGGTCCTACAAGAGTCAGTGTGCTTAAAGCCACATCTTCAATTCCATACTCGCCGTGCATCATAGTCGATACGGTTGTAATAGAATCAGAAGCAGAGAGAAGAATCGCGCAGAGCTTGCATACTGCTGTGGAAACTGCATAGAAGGTAGCTCCTTTATTAGCAATAATCTTGCCGCCGGATTTCTGCACGTATTCCAGCATTTTGTCTTTATCAAGCTCTTCCGCTTCTTTTCCAAGCGTCTTCATTGTATGGTAGAACTCATCTACACTTACGCCGGAAATATAAGCTCCTGTCCACGGAATAAAGGAAGTATCTCCATGCTCTCCAAATACATAGGCATGAATGTTTTTCTGTGCCACTTTAAAGTGTTCAGAAAGACCACAGCGCAGTCTCGCAGAATCCAGAATCGTACCGGAACCGATAATCTGATTTTCCGGAAGACCTGAGATTTTTGTAAATACATATGTCATAATGTCTACCGGGTTGCTTACCATAATATAAAGTGCATTTGGAGCTGCTTTTACGATTTCCGGAGTAATACTTTTTAAAATATTTACATTTGTCTGAGTCAGTTCGATTCTTGACTGTCCCGGTTTCCGCGCAATACCGGATGTAATAATTACAATGTCGGAATCCTTTGCGTCCTCGTATTCTCCTGCCTTGATAGAAATAGGATCTCGGAAACAGGTTCCCTGGGCAATGTCCATAACTTCGCCTTCTACTTTTTCCTTATTAATGTCAATCAGAACGATTTCTGACGCAATATCTTCACTTGATAAGGTATATGCGATTGTTGCTCCTACACTTCCTGCTCCGATAATTGTAATTTTGCTGCTCATAACATTCTCCTCTCACTTTGTCTTTTTTTTAACAATACCAGGTAAAAAAAATTGGGAACCGCCGCTATTTTTTCTCTTTTCTCAGCATTTTAAATGTAAAATGGTTAATTTTTTACGATTTATAGTCAAGTTCCTCTTTTAACAATATACCACATAAAAGTATAAAGAACAATATATTTTTTGTTTTTTGTTAAAAAAAAGTCATACAGAACTTTTTCTCAAAGCTCCGTATGACTTTATATAATAAACCAGGATTTTGCATTGTTACTATGTTCTTACAGTCTCAGCATCAAATGCCTGGACCTTTTCTGAACGATTACGTTTGTCTTTCTGTTTTACACAAGTCTTCTTACAGAAAGAATCGTTCTGTATGTTGCGTCATTGCTGATTTTGATTCCATCTCTTGAGTTGGAAGCGTGGACAATCTGTCCATTTCCCATGTAAATTGCCACATGACCGCCGTAGCAGATTAAGTCTCCAGGCTGCGCCTCAGAATATGGCACTTCATATCCTGCATTCTGCTGCTCATAAGAAGTTCTCGGAATGCTTACACCAAAGTTCGCATATACGCTCTGAGTAAATCCGGAACAGTCAGCACCTCCTGTAAGGCTTGTTCCACCCCATACATACGGATTACCTACAAACTGTGTGGCAAAGTCTACAACAGATGAACCGGAACCTGAGTAAGACGGAGTATCCTGACTCTCATACTCTTCCTGAGATACTGTGTTATCAGAATCAATTACATTTCCATACTCGTCATATTCCACATCACCGGAGCTTTCGCCCTCTTCTGTGTACTCTTCCTCTGAGCTCTCTGTATCTTCAATCACGTTTCCGTCTTCGTCATACTGAACTTCTTCTTCGCTTTCTGTCTCTTCCTGCGCTGCCTGCTCTGCTGCCAGTCTTGCAGCCTCTTCTTCTGCAGCTCTTCTTGCGGCTTCTTCTGCTGCGATTCTCTCTGCTTCCAGTCTCTCAATCTCAGCCTGCTGCTCTGCAATCAGGTTTGCATATTCTGTTGCCTGCTGCTGTGCGTATGCAATTTCAGCGTCACAGTTTGCAGAGCTTGCTCTTCTTGCATCAATCTCATTCTGAAGAACAACGGACTGCTCTTCATAGGCAGCTTTCATTTCTTCCAGTTCAGCCTGCTCGCTCTCGTATTTTGTCTGGAGTTTTTTTACTTCCTCGATAGTATTTACGTATTTCTCAAGACTCTTTCTGTCCTGATCATACATTTTCTGTGTGTACTCTGCTCTTGTGAGAAGATCTGCCAGATTATCTGCATTCATCATCATCTGGAACCAGGCATCGTCTCCACCCTTTTCATAAAGGTACTGAATACGTTTTTTCATAGCTTCGTACTGTTTGTCGCGTGCCTTCTGTGCTTTTCCCAGATCCTGTTTTGTGCGGACAATATCCACTTCTTTCTCGGAAATATCGTTCTTCAGCACATCGATGGAAACCATTACGTCTACAAGATTTGCATCGAGAGTGGCGATTTCACTTTCCAACTGCTGTTTTGCTGCCCAAAGCTCGTCCATACGTGCATATGTAGCGTCTAACTGCTGGCTTGTCCATGCCTGCTCTTCTCTTAATTCTTCTTCTCTTGATGCGCTTACGCTTACGACCTGAGTTCCACACATTAAAAGCGCCATTGCAAGGCACATAAGTCTTTTCTTCATAATCATTCACCCTCGTAACTTTTAATACTTATATGTAACATTTATGAAATATCTGTTTTAATTCTTCTACATATTAACATACCGTTACGCTGTTTGCAAGGGTTTTTTACAAAAAAGTTTAAAACTTTGTAACATTTAGAAATCGTTCCGAAACTATTAACATAAAACCCAAAGAAAGAATTACAAAATTGTGACATAGGACCTGATTTCCTATAGCACAAAAAAGCACTCCTGAGATAAAAGGAAAAATCTCGGGAGTGCCTCGCTTCTATTTTCAGTTTTAAGAGAACAAGTCTGCAAGAATCTGGTCTGCTGTCATATTCTTATATCCCTCCGGATCGCTGAGGGTATTTGTGTTCCATCTGAAATAATTACCGTTGCGGATATAATTACCGCTTGATTCATGATAATCATACTTACTTACACCAGGGTATCTTGCCATATACTGCTCTGCAAGTGCAATCGCCTGACTATTGTATGTTCCGTCCGGCGTCGGCGTACCTGAAATCTGACAGCCTGCATTCGGTGTGGAATGCACAATTACAAGACTCTTATCAGAACACTGTCCAAGTACTATCCAGGTATGTCCGGAGTTATACCCAATATCTCCAGGCTGGAATTTATAATTAGATGATGCCAGGCTTGCCTGTGTAAGAATGCTTCCCCAGCCTCTTGAACGATAACTCGGTCCCACATCTCCGGAAACAACTGTATATCCGTATCCCTCACCGCTTGTACTGTGCATTGCCTGATAAGCTGCCCAGCCTACAAATCCGGAGCAGTCAAGCCCTTTTGCACGGTTCGCTGCACTTAAATCGTTCCAGTTATGATAATCATAATCGCTGTCCTGGCTGTCATACCACTGTTTCCACATAGGACTTACTCCTTTTCTTGTGGCATCTGTCCAGCCTCCGCCCCATACATAGAGAGCCTGTCCTACCGGCTGAAGCGCTCCTGCCAGGTAATTCTTAATGGTTTGTGTTCCTGTCGGCTTCGCGGTATTCGGTCCGGTTGTTTTCAGAGTTGCAACGCCGTCCTTGTCAAATACATATGTTTTTCCGCTGATGGTCATTTCTGTATTTTCCACACGGATTCCGCCATTTTCAGGATTGAGGTAATATTTGGCTCCTGTCTGTTTATTTGTCACCCAACCGGTAACCTTTCTTCCATCTGTACTCAGGAAATAGTAGGTTTTTCCGTCAATTTCCTTGAATCCGTGAATCATTGCGCCGTCTCTGTCTGATTTCAGATCGGAATTAAAGTAGCACTTCTTTTCGCTGCTGAATGTTTTCCAGCCCCGCGCCATTCGTCCGGAAGGATTAAAATATCTGGTGATATTTTTTTTCGTATCTTTCAGCATTACATCCGCTGACATAATACCTGTCTTTGTATTAAAATAATACTTGTCTTCTCCCATATACAGCCAGCCTGTTCTCATGATTCCCGTGTCCGGATTAAAGTAATATTTCTTTCCGTCCAGAGTACACCACTGTGTCGCCATACGTCCGGAGGAAGTGAAGTATCTTCTGTTTCCGTCTCCGTCTTTTCTCCAGCCGGTCGCCATATATAAACTTTCCGGTGCAGCTTTCTTTAAGTCACCGCTTCCGAAGTAGTAACGGTATCCGTTTATTGTCTGCCAGCCTTTTTTCTGTTCGCCGGTTTTTGTATCAAAATAATATGTTTTTCCTTTTATCTTCTGTAATCCTTTTGCTTTTGCTCCACTATCCAATATGTAATATTGTTTGCCGTCAATTTTCTGCCATCCCTTCTTCGCTGCTGCTTCTACCTGCATCGGCTGGGAAATAGATGTAACTCCTACGGCAGCAACTGCAAGCATAAGGAGTAATCCAAAAACCTTGAACTTCTTACATATTTTCCGCATAGATACCTTCCTTTTCTCTTATTATGTCCCTTTTATACAGGGCATCATTTTTTACAATTTTGTTACAAACCTGTAACTCATTATATATGATAAAGAACTTCCCGTCAACAGAGTTTTGATATTTTCAGCGTTTTGCCCATAAAAAGCCCATAAAAAAGGATGGAAGCTTTTCTCTTCCATCCTTTTCTTAATCTTATTTAACTGAATAAATCTGCGAGAATCTGATCTGCCGTCATATTCTTATATCCGTCCGGATCGCTGAGGGTATTGCTGTTCCATCTGAAATAATTGCCGTTTACAAAATAGCTTTCAAGTCCTGCACATGTATGGTAATCGTATTTGTAAAATCCATTATATCTTGACATATACTCTCTGGCAAGTGCAACTGCCTGACTGTCGCTATTTCCGCCCGGTGTTGTTGTACCGGAAATCTGGCAGCCTGCATTCGGTGTGGAATGTACGATCACAAGACTCTTATCAGAGCACTGTCCGAGTACGATCCAGGTATGTCCGGCATTGTATCCCACATCACCGGCTTTTAACGTATAATTGCTTTTCTTAATATCCGCAACTGACAATGTAGTACCCCAGCCTCTTGACCGGTAGCTCGGTCCAACTTCTCCTGAAACAACTGTGTAGCCGTCTCCTTCTCCTGACTTGCTGTGCATTACCTGATAAGCTGCCCAGCCCACAAATCCGGAACAGTCAAATCCTTTTTCTCTCTGGTACATATAGTTTTTATAATTATAGCTGCTGTCCTGACTGTCATACCACTGTTTCCAGAGGGGGCTTAATCCCTTTCTTGTGGCATCGTTCCAGCCTCCGCCCCACACATAAAGAGCCTGTCCTACCGGCTGGAGCGCACCTGCCAGATAATTCTTAATGGTTCTTTTTCCTGTCGGTTGTGAAATATCCGGACCGGCTGTCTTTATAACTGCAGCGCCTTCCTCGTCAAAAATATAAACAACGCCGTCTATTTCCATCTCTGTATTCTTTACAAGAACACCGCCGTTATCCGGATTCAGATAATATTTCTTTCCGGTGCTCTTCATGGTAAGCCAGCCTTCAACCTTATCGCCTGTTTTACTGTAAAAATAATATGTCTTTCCGTCTATATCATGGAAACCAATAGCCATCGCACCATCTCTGTCTGACTTAATATTAGAAATAAAGTAACATTTTCTGTCGGGAAAGGTTTTCCAGCCTCTTGCCATTCGTCCGGACGGATTAAAATATCTTATAATATTTTTCTTTGTGTCCTTCAGCATTACATCTGACGCCATAATACCTGTTTTTGTATTAAAGTAATACTTGTCATCGCCCAGGTACAGCCAGCCTTTTTTCATGATTCCGGTACTTTTGTCAAAATAATATTTCTTATCTTTCATGGTAAACCACTGTGTTACCATGCGTCCCTGAGAATTAAAATAGCGTCTGTTTCCATCTCCATCCTGACGCCAGCCCACGGCTGCATCCAGATCCTGCGGCTTACATGTTTTCAGATTGCCGATTCCAAAATAATAGCGGTATCCGTCTATTGTCTGCCATCCCTTTTTCTGAGCGCCTGTCTTTTTATCAAAATAATACTGTTTATCGTTTAAGGTAATGAGTCCCTTTGCTTTTGCTCCGTTCTGTAAAATATAATACTGTTTCCCGTTAATTTTCTGCCAGCCCTTCTTTGCCGCAGCCTCTACGTGTGTGGGATTGACCGCTGCTGTAACGCCAACTGTTACTGCCGCAAGCATAAGAAGCAGACTCCAGATCCTCAATTTTTTCAATACTTTTTTCATGTTCTCCGTCCCCTTTTACTCTGTTTCCGGTTTCCTGATTCACATAGTATTTTACAATTTTATTACAGCCTTATAAAAAATTATAAACCTGTCCATTTTTTCCGTCAATACCTCAGGCACAGTCTCCGGAAATCTGTGAAATCTCCACAATTTCCCATAATTAAAATAGGACAAAACACACAAAAATGTTTTGTCCTTTTTACACACAAATTCGATATTTAATATTTATCCGTTCTGTTCACAGATAAGTTTCTGAGATTACAGAAGATTCTTACGAAGCTCTGCCCCGTCCAGAGCGCTTAAATAAGCAGGCGCTACATCGAATACTGTCTTGCATCCCTTCTGTCCTTCTTTGTACATACGGTATGCTGCACGGGCATACGCCACAATAACGGAAGAAGTGAACTCCGGATTGGAATCCAGCTTCAGGCTGTATTCAATCACATGATTATTTTCATTATTCCAGCCTGTTTTTCCGCTTCTGATAACAAAACCGCCGTGCGGGATTCCGCTGTGGTCACGTTTCAGCTCTTCCTCTGTGATAAAATGAACGGTTGTATCATAATCCGCAAAATAGTTTGGCATATTTTTGATTTCTTCTTCGATTTTCTTAAGGTCTGCACCTTCTTCCGGCACAACAAAGCACTCTCTTGTATGCTTCTGTCTTGTGGTAAGCTCCGGATTCTCACCATTTCTCACAGACTCAAGAGCAGATTCTACAGGAATTGTGTACTGCTTGCCGTCCTTTACGCCTTCCACACGACGGATTGCATCGGAATGTCCCTGACTCACGCCTTTTCCCCAGAATGTATAATCTTTTCCGTTTGTAAGGATTGCGTTTGCATACATACGATTCAGGGAGAACATTCCCGGATCCCAGCCCACAGAAATAATTCCGACGTGACCGCTCTCCTGTGCTTTTTCATCTACATTTGCAAAATGCTCCGGGATTCTGGCATGTGTGTCAAAACTGTCAACCACATTAAACCATTTTGCAAGCTCCGGTGTCTGCTCCGGAAGGTCTGTCGCACTTCCCCCGCAGAGGATCATTACATCTATCTCATCTTTCATGGAAGCCGCCTGGTCTGCAGAATACACTTTTCCACCTTCTGTAAGGATCTTTACAGATGCAGGATCACGGCGTGTAAACACACCTGCAAGCTCCATATCCGGGTTATGTTTAATGGCACACTCTACGCCCCGTCCCAGATTTCCATATCCAAAAATTCCAACACGAATGCTCATACCTAATTCCTCCTGTCCATTTCTTTTAACACTTTAACATAGTAATACGTTCAATTAAGATTGTCAATCTTTTTTTAGCAGCATACAAAAGTTCCCGGACAGCAGCAATTACAGGCAGCCTGGGCAAGGCAGAGATTCATGCAGATATTTCCTGTTCCTCTGGGCATTCCTCCAAACGGACTCTGCTGTTCCTGATACCAGGTTCCGCCTCCCTCCATACGCTGGAGCACCATTCTGTACTGCATATTGTCTGGCTCAAGGCGGACTGCCTCGCGAATGTGGTTCAGGGCATTTACATTATTCCCTATTCCCATATTTGCCATTGCAGACAGATAATACCACTGCCCGTTTCTCTGGGAAAGGGAGCTTAACACATTCAAAGCTTCCTGATAATGTCCGCTTTGTACGTAATTTGCCGCTGCCTGTCTTCTCAGCTCTTCCTCGTCCTGATATGCACTGCTTCTCTGCCCTCCGCTGTAGCCTCCAAATCCACCGAAACCACCGTAGCTGTTTTCTGCAGAATCGTATCCATACTCCCGTTCTTTCATAATCTGTTCATACGCCTGCTGAACCTGCTTAAATTTTTCTTCCGCCTGATCCTTGTTTGGATTGTTGATATTTGCATCCGGATGATATTTCCGGCTGAGACGGCGATATGCTTTTTTTATTTCATCATCTGTTGCACTTCGGGGTACACCTAACACACTATATGGATCTAACATTTCTCTCTTTTCTCCCGTTCTTCCCTTCTTCTTTTACTAATCTCCTCAAATCTGCACCAGACACCGGAATATAGTATATTTCGGAGAATATCTCCGTATTTTATAACAGGAAGTTTCTCAAACTCTTTACAGACTTCTGCGAGCATCATGATCAGAATACTGCGAACTTCCTCCTCAAACCCTTTCAGCATACACTTTTCAGAAAACGGATTGTAATTTCCATTTTCCGCATCTTTTTCCACATCATCATAAGCATCAAGAAGGTAGATAAACTTTCCAAGATAAAATCCGATTTTTCGAAGAGATTTTTCCCACATATCATGCCGGACTGCAAGAATCTCCTCCATAATTTTACCAAAACAGCCCGCCATCTTATCAAGGTCTTTTTCCCCTTCTTTTTCCCAGGCGGACAGCCGTTCCAGATGCTCTGTAATAACCGGAATTTTCTCTTTGTATACTTCTTCCAGATGATTTTCCCTGTTCTGAAGAAGGGCTGCATATATGCGGCGAGATACCTTCTTCTCATCATTCCAGTCGTCCATACACTTATAATAGGTAAGAAGAATGTTCATATCAGCTCCATATTCCGTCATTTCATTTTTTCTTACCTGCTGCTTGTGAACAGGATGAACGGCACATCTTGTTGTACCCTGTTTTGTGGGCGGCTCATAAAGCCCGCTTAAAAGCATGACTACAAAGGTCATATCGTAGCTTATGGAAATCTGTCCGGAAACGCCGTACTTTCTTTTCAGCTCACGGCATAAGCCGCAGTAAAAAGAACGATATACGTCAAAATCCTTAAATTTCATCTCCGGCTTATTTACAATTACATATCCGAACATTTCAGCTCCTCTTTACAAACTTTGTATGACATTTGGGACAGTCGATTTCTATTTTTCCTTTTCCTCTTGGAATCCTGATTTTCTGACCGCAGCCCGGGCAGGTATAAATATGATTTGTCTTACGTTCTGCCATCAGACTTTTTTCTTTCTGAAAACGCAGGCGAAGCTTTGCTGTTCTTGCAAGAAACCGCTGATTTTCCTCATATCTCTTCTGGATATTTCTGGAAAAAATACGGAAATAAGTATAAATAATGGCAGCAAGACCCAGTGTATCAAGAAGCGCTCCCATATTGCTTCTACCTGTAAAAATAGAAATCAGAACACATACAAACGCCGCTCCCATCGTAAATTTTGCCAGGTTGTCCACACCATAGCGTCCCTGCATAAACCGGATAAACTTTTCTTTCATTTCACTACTCCTTACTCTTCTCTTACAAATACCTTTTCCACTTCTGCTATGTACATTACATGATAATCTTTTTCCGGATACCATTTCCCATCATTTTCTTTTTCGTCGAAGCACTGCGGTTTGATGTCGTCATGGTACATTTTTCTGCATACCATAATCATATCCGCCTCTTCAATTCCTGCTGTTCCGTCTGTGAAATAAGGAGTCAGACCTGCCTCTTTGATTTTGTCGATTCCCTTTCCACTGACACGTCCGCAGTAGCCAAGCTCCTGTCTGTATTTTTCCCCGAGAACAGAAATAGTAAAGCGCTCTTCTCTGTCTACAAATTCCTTTGTATAACGCTGCGGGCGGATATACACTGTCACTGTGTTTTTCCCCCACATAACTCCCATTGCGCCCCAGCTTGCTGTCATTGTATTGCATTTTTCTTCATTTCCTGCTGTGATAAGAAGCCATTCCTTTCCGATTTTTGTGAAAGGATTCATTGTCAGCTCTTCTGCTTTTACTTCTTTAAATCCCATTTTGTATTCCTCCTCTATGTTTCACTGCTTTATTGTCAAATTTAGGATATATTCTATCACAGTTGAGATGGATTTTCCAGTGATACACAGAAAGTTCATATGTACAGTTGATGAGCAAATTAGCTGCGCAGCAGCGAAAAAGCGCTGTAAGCGCGATTCGCGAATGGCGCGGGTGAACTGTACCTATTAATTTAGAATCCACTCCTCTAACTGTCCCTTTAAAAATACCGAAAATTGGATATTGAATAGTGCACAGTTTCTGTGTATGATAACGGTAACATTTAAGGAAAGGCAGTGAATAATTATGAACAAACAAAATGCTACTATTATGAAACTGGCGGAAACTGCACTTCTTGCAGCCCTCTGCTTTGTATCCTTTACTTTTTTACAGATTAAAATCCCAATTCCCGGAGGTGACGCTACTTCTCTCCATATTGGAAATGCCTTTTGTGTAATGGGCGCTCTTCTTCTTGGCGGCTGGTATGGCGGGCTTGCAGGAGCGATTGGAATGACAATTGCAGACTTAATGGATCCGGTTTATATTACTGTCGCACCAAAAACTTTTATACTGAAGCTTTGCATCGGACTGATAACCGGTCTTGTTGCCCACAAGATTGCGAAAATCAACGAAAGCCAGGACAAAAAATATGTATTCAAATGGAGCGTGATCGCTTCTGTTGCAGGTCTCGGCTTTAATGTAATTGCCGATCCTGTTGTAGGATACTTCTACAAAAGACTGATCCTCGGACAGCCTCAGGAAATGGCAGATGTTCTTGCAAAAATGAGCGCTGCTGCCACCCTTGTAAATGCAGTCGTATCTGTTGTTCTTGTAGCTTTCCTCTACAATGCAGTACGCCCGGCTTTTATCAAAATGCAGATTATACATGTGAAGCCGAAGCAGGCGTAATCTAAAAAAAGGAGAATGACGCAGCCGCCATTCTCCTTTTTTATTTCTTTCCATTTATTCTGTCGGATAAGTTTCTTCTGTTCCCTCTGGAATTTCTTCTGTTCCTTCTGTAGTCTGCTCTACCGGCTCTTCTGTTGCTTCGCCGTTTTCTGCTGTCTCATCTGTAAAGGTTGTCTCTCCATAAAGATTCTCGAAAAATTTCAGAGTATCATGGTAGAGAAGCTCTCTGTCCTCCTGCGCTACATCTGCAAGAATATCGGCTGCCGCCTCTTCCTCTGTTTTTTCCGGCTGCTCAATATTGAAAATCTCTTTCAGTTTTTCATTCATCATATTCAGCTCAACACTGATATATTGTTCCATTCCTGTGGGAATATAAGAACCTGTTCCCTCTGTCAGGATCTGATAATAAGTTTCTTCTACTTTCTGTGAAAGAAGCGCACCTGTTTCTGCATCGAGCACTGCGGAAGATGTGAATCCTTCTCCCATAGCTTCCAGAAGAGCATCTGCATCTCCTTCATATTCTCCGGCACAGAACTTTTTCAAAATGTCATACTGTGACTGTGCCTGCTCGCTGAGAGCAGCTTCTCCGCTTCCTGCTTCCGGTACGGTTTCTCCCTCTGTTCCTTCTTCTCCCGGAATTTCCTCTACAACGCCGTCCTCATTTGTCTCCGGATCTACCGTAGCCTCCGGATCTTCCTCTGTCATTGTTTCTTCTTCCACAGGCTCTTCTGTAGAACTTGTAGGTACATCTTCTCCCAGAATGCTTTCATCTACATCACTGAGAATACTGTCCTGATCCACAACATCTGTTTCGCTTTCTGTTTCCTCAGAAACTTCTCCTGATACATTTTCCTCAACACGTTCCAGTGTTTCCTGCATATCCTCATAATTATAATTCTGCTGGGCAATCTGCTCAAGAAGAGAAACAATTTTATCCATCTCCTCGGAATCTACAGTTACATTGTTCTGCTGAGCTATATTAAACACAATATTATAAATTTCATTTGCATCCTGGACATTATTCTGGATAACTTCCATTTTTGCCTGATTGATTACAGTAGTGGCGTCATTTTTTCCAACCTTGTCTGCAAGATTTCCTGTAACTACCATCTCCTCTGTTGCAATCTCTTTCTTTGTCTCGTCCAGTTTTTCACCGCTGGCAGCCTCGTATGCCATCTGAATACCTGTCAGCGCACCCGTTCCTGACACTTCAAACGGGCAGGCAGCTACCACCTCACAGTTTTTTACTCCTGATGTGGACAGCGTCGTTGCGATCATATTTCCTGTTACCCAGTTTAAGTTTGCGGTACGTACACGAATTCCGCCGGACTGTGTCGGTTTTACATAAGCGCAGCTTACAGTTCTTGTTCCAATCTGCTCAAGCGGCACATAAGAGCTTAAATGATCTCTCTCGTCCTGGTTTGTGATTGTTAAAATCTGCACCTCGTCTGCACTTGTTTTAAAGTACTTCATCATAGTCTGTTTCTGTGCTTCTGTTAAATCTGCCCCAAGAGTTACCACCTTCATACCGTCTGCCATTGCAGGAACAACGCTTCCCAAACTTAAACATGCACTTAAAAGAACCGCACCCAGTAATTTACTTTTTCTCATAGCTTCCGCTCCTTTTCATAAAATATCTCCTTGATGTGTTTCATTATAGCACATTTTTCTCTCCACCTGTAATTTATATTTTAATTTTATAATTCTTTTTCCACACTCTTTTCCCCCTTCCATAAAGAACCACTCCGATTACAGCCACAACAAGCTCTGTTGCCGGAAATGCCAGCCAGAGCCCCGTTGCCTCAAATAACGCGGAAAGAAGAAACGCCATTGGAATAATCAGAAGAAATCCTCTCATAAAAGAAATAATATTTGCAGGTTTTGGTACGTCCGTAGAAGTAAAATATACCATAGTCACAATATTAAATCCCGCAAAGACACAGGCTGTAAAATAAAGCTTCATGCCATAAACTGCAATCTTCTGAAGTTCCATATTGCCTTCACTGTTGAATACAGCCGCAATTCCGTCTGCCCATATAAAAATCCCAGCGTATATTATAATAGAAAGAACTCCTACGGTACAAAGGGCATAATGATAAATTTTCTGGATTTCTCTTCTTTTTCCCATTCCGTAATACCGGCTGATAAGGGGCTGGATTCCCTGAGAAATCCCGTTAAAAACAGCTATAACCACAAGGGAAATATTCGCCACCACTCCATAGGCAGCCACACCTGTATTCCCTTTTAAATTCAACATAATCAGGTTAAATACAATAATGACAATTCCCGATGAAAGTTCTGTTACAAAAGAGGGCACGCCGCTTCCAAGGATTTTTCCCGGAAAACCGTTTCCAAAACTGTTTTTTACGAAATGGAAACCGTTTTTCTTCTTTATAAAAAACGGTGCAAGCACACAGAGGCTGATAACCGGTGCAAGGCTGGTTGCCACAACAGCGCCGAGCATTCCCATATGGAACGGAAAAATAAAAATATAATCCAGAATAATATTGGAAAAGCTTCCTGCAAGCATCGCCGCCATAGATCTTTGCGGTTCTCCATCATTTCGCACAAAACAAAGCATAACGTTATTCATCATAAACGCCGGGGAACAGATAAGAAGCACTTGAAGATACGTCTGGCACATTTCAAATGTCTCCTCCGTCCCTCCAAGAAACCTTGTAATTCCCGATGAGGCAAAAAGCCCAAGTAAAATAAACAGAACTGCAAAGCCTCCCGCCATAAAAATCACATTGGAAAAAATCTGATTTCCTTTTTCCGTATGGCCCTGGCTTTTCGCCATAGAATATCTCGTCGCCCCACCCATTCCAAGCATCATACCTGTTCCGTGAATCAGACTGTATACAGGAATGGCAAGATTTAAGGCTGCAAGACCACTGCTTCCAAGTCCCAACGCCACGAAATACGTATCTGCCAGAATATAACAGGACAGCCCAATCATACCAAGTACATTTAGAAACGTATATTTTCCATATTGTTTCAAACAGTTTTCTTTCATTTTTATATCCTCCTGATAGTATAGCGCTTCTATCCTATCAAAAATAAAAGAAAAAGGCAAGACAAAAGCCCGGCAAATTCCGGGCTTCCGCTTGTATCATAACCTGTTTTTTCGCTTATTAATTTCCTCTACAATTTTATTATAAGATTTTTTATTCAGCCGGTAAAAAAATAGAACTGCCGCAGTCACAACCCAGAGAACTCCGGGAATGGTAGTGAATCCGTGTTTCATTACCGTAAGAACCGCTCTGTTCTGCTCCTGATTTGCAACATATCCACAAACGCTTAAAATCGCTGCCAATAAAGAAGTTCCCACTGCCATACCGATTTTATTTCCAAGGGAAATAAACGCGTATTGAAATCCGTCATTTCGAATCCCGGTTTTCCATTCTCCATATTCCACACAATCCGGAATAATCGCATAAATAGCTGTATTAAATCCCGAAAAAAAGAACTGTGCCAAACAGGAAAAGATATAAAATGGAACTGGTGACGTTCTGGCGCTGAAAAAATAAATACAAATCATGCTGATTCCCGTAAATAGAGCAAAGATGGACGCTGTTCTTCCTTTATTATTTGTCCAGCGAAACAATACGGGAAAACAGGCCGCTCCTATAATGGAGGGGATAATAATACACATGGAATATGTTGTAAAAAATCCAGCATTTCCTTCCACATATGTAAAATAATATAAAGCATCTGCATTCCTTCCATATAAAGTAATACCAAAAAGAAGCTGTCCCGCCACTGCAATCATATAGGGACGGTTTTGAGATACTACCTGCAGCTGTTTTTTTAAAGAAATCTTCTGCTTTTCAGGCGCTTCTACTACCTCTTTTGTCTTTGCGAAACAGAAAACATGGCAGAATGCAAAAATCGCACCGTACAAAATCGCCACAAGCAGATACCCTTTCTTATCATCTCCATCTCCCAGCCTGGAAATAAGCGGCACTGTCACAATATTAATAATTCCAATAGCAATCATAGCACTTACAGAACGAAAGGTATTTATTTTTGCTCTCTCTTCAATATTCTGAGTCATAGCGCCGCACAGGGTCCCGTACGGAATATTTACACAGGTATATCCAAGAACAAGAATACAGTATGTCACTGCCATGTAAATAATTTTTACTGTAGACGGCCACTGCGGATGAGCCCAGAAAGTAAGTATAAGTACAAGAGCCGTAAGCGGAGCACCAAATAGAAGCCACGGTCTGTATCTTCCCCATCTGCTGTGTGTTTTATCGCTTAATGCTCCTATAACCGGATCATTAACAGCATCCCAGAATCTTGAAAAAAGCATAAGCCCTGCCACTGCTCCCATACCGATTCCAAATACATCTGTATAAAAGATCATAAGGAAATTTCCTACAAACATCCAACTGAAATTACAGCCCACATCTCCCATTCCATATGCAACCTTGCTTATCAGAGGTATTTTTATATTTGTGTCTTTTTCACTCATCTCATTTCCTCCTGAAAATAACCTTTCAGCTTTCTTATTTTTGCCGAAAAACATCTGAATTAAGATATTTTAATTACAGATTTTACAATATCTGCCTTATTATGCACACTATAATCCATCGCTTCCTGCGCCTCGTCCAGACTGAATACATTTGTAACAATTCCTTTTAAATTTACTTTTCCTGCCGCTACTGCCTCAATAGCCATAGGGTAAATATGGCGGTAACGGAAAACAGTCTTAAATGTCAGCTCCTTATCAAGCACGAGACTCATTGGAAGTGTCATTTCTCCGCTTTTGCTGTATCCCACGAGAACAATATTAGAACCTTTTTTTGCAATGTGAATCGCCTGTCTTGTTGTAATCTCCGTTCCTGCCGTCTCTATTACGAGATCCGCTCCTTTTCCTTTTGTAAGCTCTTTTATTCGTTCCTCCACACTTTCCTTTGTTCCGTTAATCACAGCAGAAGCTCCAAGCTCCATCGCTTTTTCAAGACGCTTATCCATAATATCCACAACAATCACCTCGGAAACTCCTCTTGCTTTGAGCGCCATCATAGAAACAAGACCAATACAACCAGCTCCCATTACAACTGCCTTCTGTCCAAGATGCGCATCTCCCTGGATTGCCGCATGAAATCCCACTGCAAGCGGTTCTATCAGTGCCCCTTCAAGAGTGCTTACATTTTCCGGAAGCTTAAAGCAAAGCTCCGCCTCATGAGCTACATATTCCTGAAAAACGCCATCTACAGGAGGTGTTGCAAAAAATACAACATCAGGACAGAGATTGTATTTTCCTTCTTTACAAAATTCACAATGTCCGCATGTTTTTCCAGGTTCGAGAGCGACTCTGTCTCCCACCTTCAGATGAGATACATTTTTTCCAACCTCCACAACAACACCACCCGGCTCATGTCCAAGAACAAATGGAGGTTCTACTATGTAATCTCCAATAGCCCCTGTTTCGTAATAATGAAGATCTGAACCACAAATTCCCACATACTCCAGTTTCACTAAAACTTCATTATCTTTCGGTTTCGGAATTTCTCTTTCTTCAAATCCCATTTTTCCTATGCCTTCCATTACTGCTACTTTCATTTTTCCGTTCATGATATTCTCTCCTTAAATACTTTTATTAATTCTTTTATTAAAGTAATTATATTATTATCCTGTTTACCAATTTTGTCAATGGTATTTTAAATTTTCTATATTTTTCACAGTTTTCGCTTTCATTTTTTGTAAGTTTCCACCAAAAAAAGAAGCCTGTGATAACTCACATGGCTTCCCTTATTTCTGTTCTATATGAAATTCAAAAATCTGTCTATAAATTGAAACGCAGCTCCGCAGGCAGAAGCCTCCAGTTTATACTTTCCTGTTTTAATATATGTAGAATCTGTATCAAAAATATTGTATTTTTTTACGGCTTCCTCAAGTTCAAGCATAAACTCTCCCAAATATCCGCCCACATATCCTCCCAGAATTATATCACAGTCAAAAACAGTTCGAAGATTGGAAACTCCTATGGAAAGATTTTCCATATACTCTCTCCAGATTTTCACAGCCTTTTCTTCTTTTCCCCGCAACGCATAAAAAAAGTCCTCCAGGTTTTTGTACCCTTCTTCCAGCAAAATACCGGCTCTGCAGTATGCATCCAGGCATCCTTTTTTTCCGCAATAGCAGGTTTTTCCGTTTTTCTCTACAATCATATGGCCAAACTCTGCACTTTTAAAATGTTCCCCTTCGTACAAATGATTTCCTAGATAAATTGCGCCGCCCACTGTGTTGCTGAGAGAAAGATACACCGCATTTTTCGCGTCTCTGCTGTTTTCAAACTCTGCATAAGCCGCACAGTTCGCATCATTTTCAATACTGCAGGAACAATCCAGCTTTTCACTTAAACTTTGAAAGCTAACATTTTGTACTTTCAATATATGAGAGCGTAAAAGCAACATTTTTTCTTTATCTACAATACCCGGAACAGAAAAACCAATCCCCTTTATTTTCTCCCGCGGCACACCGGATTCTTTTATAAAGTCCATAATATAGTTTTCAAGTCTTTTATAATACGGTATTTCATTGCAAAAAATTTCCCGCTCTCTTTTCCATAAAACCGTTTCTTTACGTGCATTTACCATAACCATCGAGATATGATGACTTGTAATATCCACACCTGCCGCATACCCGGCGTCTCCGTTTATAGAAAGTACCTTCGCTTTTCTGCCTCCCGTAGATTCATAGGCACCCTGCTCCTCAACAATTCCACTGTCTGTTAATTCTTTTACATATTGAAGAGTTGTCGGCATACTGATTCCAAGACTTCTTGAAATTTCTGTCTTGGACGTACTGCCTGACTTTGAAATAAATTTTGTAATTCGCGCTTTATTCATATATTTGGTTTCTGAAATTTTTAAGTTTCCCCTCATAATTCAGCCCTCTTTTATTTCCGCTTTAATAAAATTAATTATAAATGTGCATAATAAGAAAATCAAGGCATAACAATAGAAAAAGTTATAAAAAAAACACCAGCCGATAACCGGCTGGCGAAAACTTTTTTATTTACGAATTCCCAGAATCCTCTCTGCATTTTCAATGCGCTCTTTTGTCGGAGGTTCAATTCCCTCAAGAGGATAAGCAATTCCAAGCTCCTCCCACTTATAAGCTCCAAGCGTATGGTAGGGAAGAACTTCTGTTTTTTCCACATTATGAAGGGAATGGACAAATTCCGAAAGTTCCCTTAAATACTCATCGTCATCTGTGCGCTTTGGCACAAGAACGTGGCGAATCCATACAGGCTTTTTGATTTCGTCCAGGTATCCGGCAAAATCCAGAATATTGTCATTTGCCTGTCCTGTAAGAGCCTTATGTTTTTCCCCATTGATGTGCTTAATATCCAGCATCACAAGGTCTGTATATTTCATAAGCTCCTGAAGCTTTCCAAAAAATGGCTCTTCCCTTGTAAAAGGACTTCCGCTTGTATCAATCGTTGTATGAATCCCCTGCTCTTTTGCCTGCCGGAAAAGTTCCAGTAAAAAATCAATCTGGAGAAGGGGTTCTCCGCCTGTTACGGTGATTCCCCCCTCTTTTCCCCAGTATGAGCGGTAACGTACCGCCCTTTTTAACAGCTCTTCCGGTGTATATTTTGTACCTACCGACATTTTCCAGGTATCCGGATTGTGACAGAACTGGCAGCGCATACTGCATCCTGCCAGAAAAATCACAAATCTTACTCCCGGTCCGTCAACAGAACCAAAACTTTCCAGCGAATGTACATATCCTGCTGTCACTATATTTCTCCTTACATAGACTCGTGGCAAGTTCTGGAAATAACATCCATCTGCTGCTCACGTGTCAGGTCGATGAATTTTACAGCATAGCCGGATACACGAATTGTAAAGTTTGCGTACTCCGGTTTTTCCGGATGATTCATTGCATCAATCAGCTTTTCTGTTCCGAAAACATTTACATTCAGATGATGTGCGCCCTGGTCAAAGTAACCGTCCATTACGTTTACAAGGTTATTTGTGCGCTCCTCGTCATCGTGTCCAAGCGCTCCCGGACTGATTGTCTGTGTATTGGAAATACCGTCAAGAGCCAGTTCATATGGAAGTTTTGCAACAGAGTTTAAGGATGCAAGAAGACCATTTTTCTCTGCTCCGTAAGATGGGTTTGCTCCCGGTGCAAGAGGCTCTCCAAGTTTTCTTCCATCTGGAAGGCTTCCTGTTGCCTTACCGTAAACTACGTTTGATGTAATTGTAAGGATGGAAGTTGTCGGCTCGGAATCTCTATATGTATGACACTTGCTTAATTTGTGCATAAACTTTTTAAGAAGCCAGATTGCAATCTCATCTGCTCTGTCGTCGTCATTTCCATATCTCGGAAATTCTCCCTGTGTATCAAAATCTACTGCAACTCCATTTTCATCACGGATTACTTTTACTTTTGCGTATTTAATAGCGCTTAAAGAGTCTACTACGTGAGAGAAGCCTGCAATACCTGTTGCAAAGGTACGTCTTACATCTGTATCAATGAGAGCCATCTCTGCTGCCTCGTAGTTATACTTATCGTGCATGTAGTGAATCATGTTTAATGTATCTACATACAGTTTTGCAAGCCAGTCCATCATATCGTCGTAGCGTTCCATTACTTCCTCAAAATCAAGATATTCAGAAGTAATCGGACGGTATGCCGGTCCTACCTGAACCTTTGTCTTTTCATCAATACCGCCGTTAATTGCGTAAAGAAGACATTTTGCCAGGTTTGCACGAGCGCCGAAGAACTGAATTTCCTTACCTGTCTGAGTAGCGGAAACACAGCAGCAAATGCTGTAATCATCTCCCCATACAGGACGCATAACATCATCGTTCTCATACTGAACAGAGCTTGTTGTAACAGAAATGAGAGCTGCATATTTTTTAAAGTTTTCCGGCAGTCTGGAAGAGTAAAGAACGGTTAAGTTCGGCTCAGGAGACGGTCCCATGTTTTCCAGTGTGTGAAGGAAACGGTAATCGTTCTTTGTTACCATAGAGCGTCCGTCCTGTCCAAGACCTGCAACCTCAAGTGTTGCCCATACTGGGTCACCGGAAAACAGTTCGTTATAAGAAGGAACACGGGCAAATTTTACCATACGGAATTTCATAACCATATGGTCTACAAGTTCCTGTGCTTCCTTTTCTGTCAGTGTGCCGTTTTTGAAATCTCTTTCCATATAAATATCAAGGAAAGTAGAAATACGTCCAACGCTCATTGCAGCGCCGTTCTGTGTCTTAATTGCAGCCAGGTATCCGAAATACAGCCACTGTGCTGCCTCTCTTGCGTCCTTTGCCGGCTTGGAAATATCAAAACCGTAAACAGCTGCCATTTCCTTCATTTCCTCTAATGCACGAATCTGGTCTGCAATTTCCTCACGAAGACGGAAATCTGTACCTTTCATGCCATGTCTTGCATAACGCTCAAAATCATACTGCTTTTTCTCAATAAGAAAATCAATTCCGTAAAGAGCCACGCGGCGGTAATCGCCTACAATACGTCCACGTCCGTATGTATCCGGAAGTCCTGTGATAATTTTGTTATGACGGGCTTTTACCATCTCCGGTGTGTAAATATCAAATACTCCCTGATTATGAGTTTTATGATATTTTGTAAAAATCTCATGAAGCTTTTCGCTTGGCTGATAGCCGTATGTTGTACAAGCCTTCTCTGCCATGTTGATTCCACCGTAAGGCATAAACGCACGTTTCAGAGGCTTATCTGTCTGAAGTCCTACGACTGTCTCAAGCTCCTTCATGCTTTCATCAATATATCCAGGGCCATACGCGGTAAGCCCGGAAACAACTTCTGTTTCCATATCAAGAACGCCGCCTTTTGCACGTTCTTCCTTCTGCAGCTCCTGAAGTCTTCCCCACAGTTTATCTGTTGCTTCTGTCGGTCCTTCGAGGAAAGATGCGTCGCCCTCATACGGTGTGTAATTGCACTGAATAAAGTCGCGCACATCAACAGACTCCTGCCAGTTTTTGCCTTTAAATCCTGCCCACTGCTCGCGGTTTGCCATGATTGGTCCTCCTTAAAGTTTATCTTAAATCTATTTCCTGTTTCACGAGCCAAGTATAACATCCCGTTAAATAAAAGACAATTGATTTTCCGGCTGTTTTGAATTTAATACAATTCTGGACTATGGAAATATAGTTTTGTATTTTTTTTAGTACATTGTATCATACAAACTATAGATTTCCGGAACCTCTTTTATCTCTTTCTCTACAATGATATACTTTTCTTGTTCTGGAACAAGATCAAAATAATTATCGGACAACTGTACATCTACTCCAAAATTCAGTTCCACAAATTTCGCAAATGTATTGGAAACAATTTTCCATTTCTTTTTTCCTGTCTGTTCACATGTAAACTCCGGTTTTTCAAAATTAAAATGTTTTGCCGGAACAAAGAGAACCGTTCCCTCACCAACTATTTTTCCCATGCTTTCATAAGAATAATAGAAATAATATTCCCTCTTATCTTGTCTTGTTTTTATCACATCGCCAAAATCCAGTACTGTAATCTTTTCTGTACGAAAACTTTGCACACTGCATGGTATCTCTTCCTCTTTTACAAGACCATTCTTCATGTGAAAAAGCTTCCACTTTACAATCCCTTCTGTTATTTCCCTTGTTTCATTTGTAAGAAAAACTTCAACGGATGTCTCTTCCTCACATACTGAAACAAGCACCGGTTCAAAAAATCGTTTGGCACCGTACTGTAGTCCTTTCCATCTTCCAAAATAATCAATGCTTGCCCAGGATGCAACTGGCCAGCAATCATTTATCTGCCAAAAAAGTACACCCATACACCTTCTGTCATTACGATTTCTTCTCCAATGCTCTGCTCCATAGCGGATTCCTTCCATCTGAATCATCTGGGACAAATACACAAGTGCCCGAAAATCTTTTGGGAATTTAAAATACTGGCTAATATAAGAAAAGATTACCCTGTTTCCATTTTTACTCTTCTGATGATTTTCCATCACATAAGAAAAAATATTCCTGTCTTCTGGAAGAGTAAAACTTTCTATTGTTCTTATGCACGGAAAGGACTGAAGCCCAAACTCTGATTGAAACCTTGGATATGTGCTTCTGTAATGTGTAAATGGAAGTTCTCCATGCCATACCCTCCAGTCATGGCTGTCGCCATAATTTTCATCTTCTACAGGTGCACCGCCTCCTCCAGAAGATGGAGAACTTGGCCAGTAAGAAATATGAGGGGCTTTTTCCCGTACTATTCTCTCCATTACATCCTCATACTGTTCCATATACATCCCGGAATATTTTTCCTCTACCTTATCCTCCCGCATCATAAGCTCTGTCTCGTTATTTCCACAAAGAAGAGCAATACACGGGTGCGTTTTAAGACGTTCTGTCTGATATTCCACCTCACGTATAATATTTTCTTTTTCTTCACCTCTCCATATAGTTATAACATTCGCAAACATGAAATCCTGCCATACAAGAAGTCCTTTTTCATCACAATATTCCAAAAATTCATCGGAAGGATACATTCCACCACCCCAAACACGAATCATATTGAAATTTGCTTCTATACAACTCTCAAGAAGCATCTTTGTGTGCTCCCCGTCTATTTTTCCTGGCATGCTTTCTTCCGGAATATAGTCTGCACCTCTTGCAAATACCTCTACTCCATTAATTGAAAAATAAAAAGACTCTCCCCATTTATCTTTTTCCTGACAAAGCTTTAAAGTACGAAGTCCTATCTTTTTCTCAATACACTCTTTTGTTTCTCCATTTCTAATCAATTCGCCTTTTACAGTGTATAAAGGTTGCTCTCCATAGCCCCGGCACCACCAGAGTTTTGGATTTTCAATTATAAATTCCGCGGTCCTGTCTTCTATGTCCTGCGCATATAAAAATTTTCCTTCCGGATCAAAAACAGAAATTTTCATTATCACGTCTTCTTCCTGCAAAATTTCTGTATCCATCCCACATTTCAGTTTTACTTTTCCGTTAAAATGCTCCTGTTCAATTTTAAGATTATCTATTTTCCCCACATTATATCCGCGAATTTCCACGCTTTTCCAAAGTCCCATATCTGCAAGAACAGGACCCCAGTCCCAGCCAAACATATACGCTGCTTTTCTCATTTGAAGTCGGGCTTCAAATAAATGGCGCTCCAAATCCATATCCTGATTTTTCTTTTTTATTTTTTTTAAATATGCAAACGGCGATGTAAAATACACAAGAATTGTATTTTCTCCATCATGTAACTGTTCTTTTATATCAACCTCCCACGGAATGTGCATATTGTTTGTTTTTAAAACAGAAACGCCATTTACAAAAACCTCTGAAATAGTGTCAACGCCTTCCAAACATAACTGAATTTTTTTCTGGCAGCAAAGTTCTTTATCTGCTTCAAAAGTTTTTCGATAAATATAATTTTTTTCAGCCACTTCCTGAACATCCCACTCATTCTCCCCGAAAAAAGGATCTTCTATCATTCCCTCCTCCAGAAGATTTTGGTACACACTGCCTGGAACGGTTCCTTTCCTCCATTCCTTGCTGCCTTCTTCTTTCATTTCCCATAATCCGTTTAAAGAGAGTTTATACATTCCATTCCTCCTGTCACCACTAATCTGCTTTCAGGTTTCACAGTAACTTCTTTTGTCAGCTTTCCATAACATATTTTCAAAGTATCTCCTTCTTTTATATAAAGCTCTGCTTTTGAAAGTTTCCCGTCCTTCCATAAAACGTCTGCTTTCCCCCCATTTTTCAAAGAAATTCCTTTTATGTGACCATCTTTCCAGGATTGAGGAAGTGCCGGTAAAATCCATATTTCTTTTTCTGTACTCTGAACAAGGAGCTCTGACATGGACGCGGTAAATCCTGTGTTTCCGTCTAATTCCCAGGTTCCTTTCCACATGCTCTTTTCATCATCCATAACGGATGCCATATTACACCGAACAATTTTTCGAAAAATCCACTGTATAATTTTAAGTGCCGCTTCTCCCTCATGCATTCTTGCATAATATCCAAGAAGCATATTCATTCCCCAGGACGTAATTTCGAATTTTACGCACCTTCTCTCAATGCTTTTCTTTACCCCCTCTGTAAGTTCTTTGTCGGTATTCGGATCTATCTGACGGAATGGATACATCCCCAGCAAATGAGATGTGTGTCTATGACTTGGATCCATCTCGTCAAAATCATAATACCATTCCTGAACCTGTCCGTGTTTTCCAATTTTATATGGAGGAAGTTTCTCTATCACTTCCAAAGCTTTCTCCAACAGATGATTATTCTTATCTTTTCCCCATTTTTCATATGCTCTTTCATATACGGACAGAAGTTCTCTTACAAGAATAACGTCACATGTATTAGAAAGGGAAAGAACATAATCTTTTTCTCCTATTTTAAAGTGGTTCTCCGGAGAATAGGACGGTCCCGTCATATAATACCCTTCTTTTTCATCCCAGAATACATAGTCAAGAACAAATTTTACAGACTCTTCTATCATAGAAAATCCTTTATTTTCCATAAATTCTCTGTCGTGTGTAAATTCATAATAATCCCAGACCATAACAGCACACCAAGCCCCTCCAAGAGACCAGGCTCCCCAGTTATAAGCCCAGCCCAGAGAAGTAAAGCCCCACGGATTCGATACTACATGTGCAGTCCAGCCATCTGCTTCATACCCTTCCCTTGCAGTTTTTCTGCCTGAAGGTATCAATATATTTTCCATATACTTAAAAAAAGGACGATAACATTCCGGCAGGCTGCAAAGAGCCGCAGCCCAGTACTGCATTTGTAAATTCATATCAATATGCATATCCTGTGTACAGTCAATATTACAGTAAATATTGTCATTCCATATTCCCCCCATATGTGTAGGAAGAGGAGAGTCCTCTCTGGAAGACGCAATGAGAAGGTATCTTCCATATTGATACATAAGAGCATATAAATCTTTATCTTCTGTCCCTTCTCTGGCGGCTTCAATTCTTTTATCTGTTGGAATATTTTTCCGCTCTTCATCTCCAAGGGAAATTTCCATTCTCTGAAACAGACCGCTTACATCTTTCATATGATCTTTTCTGCACTCTTCATACCCCTTTACAGCGGCAGACATCACTCTGTTTTCCGCTTCTTTTCCAGGATTCGTAAGAAACATATTTGTTTCCAGATCCAGAAACAATTCCAGATTTTCTGCCCTTTCCACACAAATCCTTCCATGATCAAAAACAATCTTTCCGTCTGTCTTAACTTTTATTCTTCCCTCCAAATAAACCCCATGCTTTCCGTCACTGTGAAGAGTCTCATAGGCTTTTCCCTGTATTATTCCCTGACTTTCCGTATACTTTGTGATAGAAACATCTGTCCCGATTCCCTCATAACACAACTCTATATCATAAGGCACATCTGCTGTAAGTTTCATACAGAATACCTGATCCGGATTTGATATAAATACCTCCCTTTTAAAACTTGCCCCGGCTATCTGAAACTCTGTAAGCGCAATTCCTGTTTCCAAGTCCAGACACCTTCTATAGTGAGCTCCTGTTCTCTCTTGTATGCTATCTGTATAAATCTCGGAAATTTTAAGTTTTAAATCTCCCGTAGGCAGATTTGTGCCATATTGATTTTTATTGCCCACAAAATCTTTTCCCAGAGTATCTGCTGTCTCAAAATCTTTATTCAAAAGAGCTTCTCTGATTTTGTCCATCAACTCTTTCGTATCAGGACGATTATTGTCAGCCGAAGCAGCTCCTGACCAGAAGCTGCTTTCATCAATTTGTATTCTTTCCTTTTCTGCGCCGCCATATACCATAGCTCCCATTCTTCCATTTCCAAGAGGAAGAGCCTCTATCCACTGTGTACCGGGGGTCTCATACCATAATATATTTCTCTTTTCCATATCTGTCACCCCTTTACAGCTCCGCCAATTGTAAGAGCTTTTTCTACCTGCTCGCTGAAAATCAGATACATTAAAATAGTAGGAATGCTGGAAATTACAAAACACGCTCCCATTGCACCCCAATCTGTAGAATGCTGTCCTACAAAGGCAGATAGACCAATTGGAAGTGTTTTAACCTCCGGATTGGAAATCAGAATAGAAGCCAGTGTATATTCATTCCAAATATTTAAAAAGGCAAAAATCATAGATGTTGCTATTGCCGGTTTAATAAGTGGAACCATAATGCTGAAAAAAGTTCTCTGTACACTGGCTCCGTCCAAAAAGGCTGATTCTTCCATTTCCTTTGGAAGAGCCCGGAAAGAAGTGGAAATTACCATCGCAGTAAATGCCAGATTAAATGCAATATATGGAATAATCAGCGCTAAATATGTATTTGCAATGTGCATTTGTTTTACCAGGATAGCAAGGGGGATAATAATTACCTGTACAGGAATAAAAAGTCCCATTGTAATATACGAAACAACTGCATTTTTCCCCTTCCACGTCATTCTTGTTGTTGCATAGGAAAAAGGAAGTGCAAGTATAAGAATTCCCGCTACAGAAGAAAATGTCACAAGGAGACTGTTTTTAAAATATCCAATCAAATCAAACGCCTGAAAAGCTCTCACATAATTATCAAACTGTGGATTTACAGGCGGACCGAATGGGTTTGTAAAAAAGATTTCATTGTTTGTCTTTAATGAATAAAACAACAAATAAATCAAAGGGTAAATACAAATAATACTGAACAAAATCAGGAAAATCATTACAATATAATCTACAGGTCTTTTTTTCATTTTTTCTCGAACCTTCATATCTCTGTCTCCTTTATAAATCTTCCTTTCTGTTGAAAAACCTGTTAATAATAAAGGTTGCCAACAGACATTGTACAACAAGAATCACTGCCGAAGCACAGCCATATCCATATTCTCCTACCTGGAAAGCAGAACGGAACGTCATATAAGTCAGAGTATAAGTCGAAGTTCCCGGACCTCCTCCTGTTAAAAGATCCATATGAGCAAATGCATTAAAACCGCCTGTAATGGCAAATACGAAACACATACGGTACGTATCCTTTAACATAGGGAGAAGAATTTTTAAATTAATCTGCATATCGGAAGCTCCGTCGATACGTGCCGCTTCCAGATAATCTTCAGGAATTGCCTTTGCACCGGAGTACATAATCGTAAACTGATAGCCGGTAAACTGCCATACATTTACAAATGCCACGGCCACAATTGCCCAGTCCAGATTTGCAAGCCAATTTTGCTGATAAGAAATTCCAAGGGCTGAAAAAATATTATTAATTAGACCAAATTCCGGATCATAAATAGAAGACCAAAGCTGGCAGGCTACAGTAACGGAAAGAACAACCGGAATGAAAAAAGAAGAACGGAAGAAACGTTTGCAGCGAATCTTTTTATTCATCAGAGCAAACATAAGAAGCGTTGCTGTTCCCATCTGAAATACAACAAGAATCAAAGCAAAAATAATTCCGTTTTTCAGAGATTCATAAAATAAATCATCTGTAAATAACTCTTTATAATTCTCCAGACCTGTAAAAATTGCCTGTGAGAGTCCATCCCATTCGTAAAAACTTTTCTGCAAAGTCTGAAGAATTGGATAAAATACTACCACCGTAAACACAATTACCGCCGGAAGTGTAAAAAGTGCGATTACCTTTTTATTGCCCAACATTTTCTGCATCTCTATTCTCCTCTCGCTGCTTTTCAATACAAAAAGCGCATCTTTTCAGGATACGCTTTTTGCCAGAGATTCCTATTCCTACTTAGTTGTCTTTTTTATACTCTTATCTACATTTTTAATAAAATCTTCGGCTGATTCCCCTACAAGAAGTTTCTGAAGTTCTTCAATCATATCTGCTGAAAATTTTGTATTAGAAAGTGTATGAATAAATTTAGAGCCATACGTAAAGTTCGGGATTTTCTCTAACAATGTCTGTCTCAGAGGTTCAAGCTCTCCTTCAATTGTAAGCTCTTCTGTTTTAACCGGAACAGTAAGCTGTTTATAATGTGTAAACTCTCTTTCTTCTCTTGCTGATGAAAAAATTGCCGCTACGTCCATTGCAATTTCCGGATATTTTGTATTTGAGGAAACTGCCATACCACAGGTATCCGGACCACCTGCCATACGATTTTTGCTTTCCTCAGATTCTCCTGGATCTGCTGTAGGATATGTATCAAGAATTCCGCCTTTATCACCTAAATTTTTAATTATGTCAGCTACATACCAGCTTCCATTAAGGAACATTGCGGCTTTTCCCTCTGTAAAAAGTGCATTTGCAGTTTCATAGTCTGTATTTGTTACACCGTCCTGAAAGATTCCGGCTTCTACTGCTTTTGTAATTTTATCAATTGCCTTTTTATATTCTTCGTCTGAAGCTTTTGCTTTTCCTTCTGAAAGAGCTTTTACACCACCCTCATTTTCTTTTAATGCGAATGTATCAAAGAACGCGCCTACCGGCCACGGCTCTTTTCCGAACATAGCAACTGGAATAATATCAATTGCTTTCAACTTTTCAATCGCGTCCATCAGTTCATCAAAATTTTCTGGAACCTTAATGTTATTTTCTTCAAAAATTTCTTTGTTATAATACCAGAGTACCGGCGCAATGCCATCTATTGGAAATTGATAAATATGTCCATCTGAAGAGTAAAGACAACTGTCAATAACATTTTGCGGAAGGTTTTCTATATAATTGCTCTCCTCATAGTAATCATCTAATTCCAAAATACTCCCGCTTTTTGCAAGGGTCTCACAAAGACCTCCATCCACCTTAAAGATATCTGGCAAATCCCCTGTTGCTGCTCTTGTTTTTAATGTCTGTCCTCCGTCTTGCGGATAATCTTCAAATTCCAAAGTCACATTTGGATATTTCTCTTTGACCTTTTCTGCTGCGTAATCTGCAAGTTCCTTGTTATCATCATAATAATGAATACAGACTTTCAGAGTAATCTCCTCATCATTTTTTGCTGCCTGTACACCTGCTGGCATCGCAGTTCCTGCCAGAGCTGCCGCTAATCCAAGCGCTGCAATTTTTTTCATCTTCATTTCGTCTTTCCCCTTTCTTTTGCGTTTCCTTTATTTGATGAACCCAGTATAACATTTTCCTGTTCAAAACCAGTAGAATTATACTGGTATAAAATTGAAAAAAACAGGCATTTTGCCTGTCTTTTCGCTATTTATCCTCTTTATTACCATTTTCTCCAAGTTGATTTATATACTGCCTGGGTGAAATATGATAAAACTTTTTAAAACATTTACTGAAATAACCGGCATCAAGATAGCCACACATTTCTGCTATCTCCGAAATAGAATACTTCTTTTCTTCTATTCTCTCTCTGGCTGCTTTCATTCTCACATTTGTAATATAATCCTGAATGGTATAATCCTTATATTTCGCAAATATCTTCCGTATGTAACTGATGTCAAGAAAAACTGCCTCTGAAATATCGTCTGCCGTCAAACTGAAATCCATATAATGAGCTTCTATATAGGACTCCACTTCCTGAATAATTTCCTTAGCTCGTTTAGAATGAGGTTTGCGAAAATAATCTGCTGTTTTCTGATAAATTTCACGAAGCCACCTGAAACATTCCGACATGGCTTCCATTTTCTTTATCTGCATATAAGGAGAAAAATCCTCTCCCAGAACTTCTGCAATATTTCTTTTCATTTCTACAATATAAGAAAGACACACCGAAAGAATTCCCATAACAGCAGCGTTAATATACTCCACAGAGTAATGCTGCATAAGCATTTCTTCCTCCGCTTTCAAAAGAATTTCTTCTATTTTTTCATTATCGTTTTTACGCAAATATTGAAGAAGCCTTTCATTTAAATCAAGCCTGTAAAAATCTGCTTTCTGTCCTCCTGCTAATACCTCGGCATAGCTTATTACGTTTCGGTTTTCCATCACAAATTTATTCTGCAGAGAAAGAAGACTTTTTCTATACGAGTCAGGAATTCCACACATATCTTTTTCTAGGCTTCCCACGCCTACCGTAATGGATTTTCCAAGAAGTCTTTTGACTGTCTCGTAAACTTTTTCCATAAATTGGGGTATTTCTCGAAGCGTTTTCTCTTCTCCTTGCCATATAGTTACAATATTATCCTCATAGTTCAAAAAAGAATACTGACACCTTCCGGCTTTTCCTCCCATTTCTTCTAATATATTCTGAATACCAAAAGTCCAAAGTTTTTTATCATCTCTTGAAAGTTCCAGAGCTTCACGATCCAATTGTGTCATTGTCACAATACATGCAGAATCATTTAACTTTATGCCAAGCTGGGCCAAATGTTCCCTGTATTCTTCTATCTCGTCATTATTCTCCCGTTCAAGACGCACCAGCTTATTCAGGAAATCTCTTCTGATAATTTCATTTCTTCTTGTATTCTGCATCCTGTCTTTTTTCTCTTTTAAAATTTCCTCTTTCAACTTCAGGACAACTCGACTTAATTCCTCTTTTGAAAAAGGTTTCAGAAGATATTCACTGACTCCCAGTTTCACAGCCTTTCTTGCATATTCAAATTCAGAATATCCGGTAATAAAAACTACATATGTAGAAGGGGAAAGTTCTTTTATGCGCTCCGTCAAGTGAATTCCGTCCATTTTAGGCATATTAATATCAAGCAATGCCAGATCCGGGCATTCCTTCTCCAGTAATTCCAGAACCTGCTCGCCATTAGAAGCTGTACCTGTTATGTAAAACCCAAGCTCCTTCCAATCCAGCACCTTCTCCATATATTCCCGAAATCTTTTTTCATCGTCTGCTATTACAACTTTAATCATGATATACCTCCATTTTAGGCATGGTTATCTGTATACATGTTCCAGTTTTTACTTCTTTTTTTAATGACAGACCATACTCTTCTCCGAAATACAGCTTAAGTCTCTCATGAACATTTTTCAGCCCAAAATGCTTTTTACCTCTCTCATCTTTCTTTTCCAAAATTTCCTCAAATTCTATGCTGCTCATTCCGATTCCATCATCTTCCACTTCAAGAATCACTTTATCCTTTTCTTTTATCGTCCTGATAATAATACAGCCCTTTTCATCCTTTTCTTTAATTCCGTGATAAATAGCATTTTCTACCAGAGGCTGCAAAGTCATTTTCGGAATTTTATATTTTCCACATTTTCCAAAATCGTCAATCCTGTAATTGATCACATCGCTGTATCGTTCTTTCTGTATAAACAAATAATTTTCAATATTCTGAAGCTCATTTTCAATAGATACAACCTCTTCACCTCCGCTTAAACAGGTACGGTAATAGTCTGCCAAAGCCTTCGCAATTTTCCCCCCTACTTCCCCGTCATTCATTTCACAACACACATAAATTAAATCTAACGTATTATATAAAAAATGCGGTTTTATTTGTATCTGAAGAAGAGCAAGCTCTGCTTCCCTTTTCTGCTTCTGCTCTTTTTTTATCTGCTCCATCAAATTTGAAACTTTTTTTACCATAATATTAAATGTCTCAGAAAGTTGTCCCACTTCATCTTTTCTGTCATCCATACATCTTACGGAAAAATTACCCTTTGCCACTTCTGAGGCAGTATTTGTCAATGCCTCAATAGGATTAGCTATTATTCTGGAACAACGTTTCATCGTTATACTTGCCAAAACCGTACATAAAAAACCTATTATAATAATCACTACGGTCAAAAAATATCCGTCTTTTCTCACAACAGAAACAGGAACTTCGTTGACAAGTAACCAGGAAAACGCATTGTTTTTGTATGCAGTTATAAATACTCCCTCACTTTGAACTGTTTCGTTTTCTGTCAAAATACTGTCCGCCCTGGAAAAAAGCTTCGAACCTTTCTCTTCTGTGACAACAACACGATTGTCACTATCCAAAATATAATAAGTTTTTTCGTAAGCTTTTTCAGTTTCTTTAGGAAAAAGATCTTTTATTGCTCCTGTCTTTACATTAACAAAAAGGTACCCTATATTTTCTCCTGTATCAATATTAATAATTCTTTTCCCCTGAGTAATAATACCCTCTTCTTTACTTCCTCCAAAATATTGTCGTTCCTCTACAGGAAACCTTACCCTTTTAACGGGTCCTTTTGATGGAATTTTATCTATAAGCTCACTTAAAATCTTCTCATCCGGTATAGACTCAATCCCTGCTCCTACAGCATTTCCGTTTATATCTACAAAAAGAAGAGAATCAATTCCATAAAAACAGTTTTTATAATAATTTAACGCCGATGAAATATTGTTTTTTACAGAAACAAAAGAAATATTATCCAGTTCTTTTATTTCTGACTGCATATATATCTGATTTACCCCCTGTATAGCACTGTTTAAACAAGCATCTAGATTATCATATAAATTTGAAATCTGTAAATTAATCATTCGACACTCACTTTGTATATTTTGCTCCACTTTTTTCACGTTAGATTTATACAAAATCATATTCAATGCGGCCATCAAAACCACCATAAAAGCAATAAAGCATACCATAAATACTATCACAATCTTTTGACCGATCCGCATGTCTTTATAAAATTGTTTCAATCTTCTTAATATCATATTTCCTTCCCAAACATTGCTTACTTTTGTTTTTTGTTGCCTGTTTTTTACCTGCATTGCTTACTTTTCGCTTGTATTGCTCCTTTTTTACGACCGTATTGCTTACTTTTATCTATATTGCTTATTTTCACGCCTTCACTGCCCATCTCATTTTTGTAGAGCGGGCGCGGCTGTTTCTTGCACATTCCTCTGCTGACGGACGAATCACATCTTTACAGATTTCGCTGTATTCTCCTTCTTTATACAGATTCTTAAAGGATTTCTTTACCAGTCTGTCTTCCCCTGAATGGAAGGTAAGAATTGCTACTCTTCCGCCTGGTGCAAGAACGGTAGGAAGCTTTTCCAGAAATTCATAAAGAACCTCAAATTCACTGTTTACATCTATACGCAGCGCCTGAAATGTTCTCTGGCATGATTTTTTCACTGCTTCCTTTCTCTCCTCTTTTGGAATAAAAGAAAGCGCCTCTTCAATCACCTTCTGAAGCTGGGTAGTCGTCTCAATTTCCCCTCCCTTTTTCAGCGTTGTGATAATCTTCCCTGCAATTTTTTCCGCATAAGGCTCGTCTGCATTTTCCACAAGCATTCCTGTAAGCTCTTCAAAATCCACTTCTTTCAGGCGCTGTGCTGCACTTGTTCCTTTCAGAGGATTCATACGAAGGTCGAGAGGTCCTTCTATTTTATAGGAAAAGCCTCTGTCCGGATTGTCAATCTGCATGGAGGACACTCCTAAATCCGCCAGAATAAAATCAAATTTTCCTGCTTCTTCCGCCACCTTATCAATATCTTTAAAATTCATAAGCTTCACTGTTAAAATTTCCGGTCCAAATCCCTGCTTTAAAAGGCGCTCCTTTGTCTTTTCCGATTCGATTGGGTCTACATCAAGAGCATAAATATGCCCCTGTCCATTTAAGCACTTTAACATTTCCTTTGTATGACCGCCATATCCAAGGGTTGCGTCAAGTCCTTTCTGTCCCGGCTGTATCTGAAGAAAATCAAGAATTTCCTTCACGCAGATGGAAATGTGCATTCCCGCAGGCGTGCTTCCCTTACTGATTACTTTCGAAATGGTATCTGCGTATTTCTCCGGCTGCAGTTCTTTATATTTCTCTTTATAATTTCTTGGGTGTGTACCGGAATAGCGCACCCGTCTTTTATGCTGTTTTTCTTCCATTTTTCTAGCTTCCTCTCAATTTATTTTCTTTTGTATTATGATTCTTTTTAATATTCCACCGAATTTTTCATAAGAAAAATCCGGTGAACATAAATTATCAGTGCATATGATATTCTCTCATTAACTGCTCAAGAAATTCTTTATCCTCTGTCGCTCTTTTCAAATCTTCCAGACGATTTTCTTCTAACAAAATCCGGGTAAGTTTTGTCATATTTTCTCTTTCTGACTGACAGCCGCTTTCAAAACCTTTTTCTTCTCCCTTTTTAAATCCATCATCATACAACATTTGTCCCAGTCTTGTCATCGCAGTTACCTCCCTTATCTCCTCTAAATCACAATTATCCAGAAATTTATCTGCCAACGTATAAAGTATGGCTATTGACTTCTGGGCGGTTACAGAATCACCTGTTTTTGCCAGCAAAAGCGCTTCTTTCAGTGTTTCTTTTCTGCTAAGCGAACTGCTCATAAGCGGTGTGAGAGATAACTCTGCATCATCCTGCTCCGTAAATTCCTCTCCCCGCTCTTTCTTATCTAAAAGCCGCCTAAAAACTTCTTCTGCATCTCTGGTCGTCATATATATCGGCATAATCCGATATGCATAAGCTCCACAGTCTAATTCCGTCTTTGTTTTCTTAATCCCTCCGGAATATATCACGTATGTAATTACATTTTTCCCACTCTCGTGAGCCAGAACTGCCTCATACGCATGAAATCGTCTTAAATCCTTCGTACCACCATCTGTTGTCTGAAACTCTATATGAACATATGTCCCGGAAGTTGTAAGAAAAGTAAAATCCATATACAGAGAATGTTTTCATAATGGCATCTTCGTGCTTTGAGTTTCCCATATAAGTTCCCCTTTCATAAATTTTTATATCGTCATCTTTTGTATTATGAAAAGGTCTGCATAAAACTATGCAGGATTTTCGGAAAGTATTTTTGAACCTTTATCTTTTGTAAAAATAAATAATAAAATGAAACACCTCCCTTTCCTTGTTTTCTATCTTCATTCTAACAGACCCGGCAAAAAATCTCCACCTTATCCTGTTTTTTCATCGCACTTTATTTTGAAATAAGGTCTTCTCAAAATCAATCAACGGGGCTATGATATTATTAATCAAAAGGATTCTTGAAGGAAGATTTTATAAAATGAATCCGATTACGGGAAAACCTCTGCCAGAGCAGATGAACGAATCAGCCCAGTTAATTTTAAGGAAAGGAAATTTTTCATGGACGCAATTAAAACAGTTAATCTCACAAAATTTTACGGAAAAATCCGGGGAATCCGTGATTTAAACCTCACTGTGTCAGAAGGAGACTTTTTCGGATTTATAGGACCTAACGGTGCAGGAAAAAGCACTACCATTCACACGCTCCTTGGACTTATCCATCCCACTTCAGGAAACGCCTCCGTCCTGGGAATGGATATTCAGAAAGACAGAGAAAAAATCCTTAGCTGCACAGGCTATCTCCCATCCGAATCTTCTTTTTATCCTGGAATGCGGGTAAAAGATATTTTGAAATTTTCTGCTGACCTTCGAAAAACAGACTGTACCAAAACTGCCAGAGCGCTTTGTGAACGTCTGCAGCTTGATATTTCCAGAAAAGCAGACGAGCTTTCCTTTGGCAATCGAAAAAAAGTGGGAATCGTCTGTGCTCTGCAGCACAATCCGCAGCTCCTCCTTCTTGATGAGCCGACAAGCGGACTTGACCCCTTAATGCAGCATGAATTTTTTAATATTCTCCGAGAACGTCACAAAGAAGGTGCGACTGTTTTTCTCTCCAGCCATGTACTGTCAGAAATCCAGCATAACTGCACAAAAGCTGCCATCATTCGTGAAGGAGAAATGATTGACTGTCAAAATGTGGAAACACTTTCCAAAAACAGCGCCAAACGTGTAACGATTGAAGGAACAGCGGATTTATCCTGTCTTTCCGGTATCCGCAACCTGAAAAAAACAGACGACACAATCACTTTTCTCTACAGCGGAGACATAAACCGCTTACTTGTTGCCCTTTCCCATGGAAATATTCGGGATTTAACTCTTGCAGAACCAGATTTAGAGGAAATTTTCCTGCATTATTACGAAAAAGGAGGCAGCTCTCATGATTCTTACAAAGCATGAACTCAGACAGGGAAAACTATCTCTTCTCATATGGACGCTTTCCATAGGTTTTCTCATGGCAGTATGCATTTTTCTTTTTCCGGAAATGAAAAGCCAGATGGAGGACGTAAATAAAATTTTTGCTTCTATGGGAAGCTTTACTGCTGCATTTGGAATGGACCGCCTGAACTTTGGCACTCTAACAGGATTTTACTCTGTGGAATGCGGAAATATCCTTGGGCTTGGAGGTGCATTTTTTGCTTCCTTCACAGCAGCCTCCATTCTCTCAAAGGAAGAAAAAGACAGAACTGCAGAATTTCTCCTCACGCACCCTGTCTCCCGATTCCGCATTGTCACGGAAAAACTTTTTGCTGTTTTCATTCAGCTTATTCTTATGAATGGATTCATTTTTCTTCTGTCTCTTGGCTCTATTGCCATAACAGGGGAAGAAATCCCCTTTAAGGAAACCCTGCTTCTTCATCTGGCATATTTTCTTCTTCAGATGGAGCTTGCTTCTGTCTCCTTTGGAATTTCCTCTTTTCTTCGAAGAGGAAGCGCAGGCGTGGGACTGGGGCTTGCCGCAGGCATGTACTTTTTAAATCTGATTTCCAATATTACAGAGCAGGCAGAATTTCTGCGGTACTTCACGCCGTTTGCTTATTGTGAAGGTGCAGACATTATAGAAAAAAGCTGTCTGAATGCCTCATATCTGATTCCCGGCATGATTTATGCTATTCTCGGAATCTGCGCAGCATACCTGAAATACTGCAAAAAAGATATTTCTTAAATATTCAAAGTAAATAAAAAAGGCTGTGCACGAAATCACTCATGCACAGCCTATATACTTATTCGTATTCTCTTTTACTGCTTTACACCTAAACGGACAAGCGCTCTTTGAAGCTTCGCCTCTGCAATTTTATATTCACGGTCTGTAAGACCGCCTTTTGCAAGAAGCCTTTCTGCATTTTTCTTTGCTGTCTCTGCTCTCTCCTTGTCGATGTCTTCCTTCCACTCCCATGTAGTGGCAAGGACACGGCAAGTTCCATTCATAACAGAGAGCATTCCTCCAATACAGGCTGCCTCTTTTTTGCTGCCGTCTTCCAGAATCACATGAGCTTCCCCCATGCCGAGAGCAGTACAGAAATTACAGTGCCCTGCAAGAATCGCCAAATCTCCTGTTATCCCGCGGCACACAACACGTTCTACATCGCCCTCAAAAAGAAGTCCGTCCGGTGTTCCGATTCGTAACGGAAATGTCTTCATAGACGGCCTCCTTTACTGATTCTTCGCTTTTTCAAACACTTCATCAATTGTTCCGGAAAACAGGAAGCAGCTCTCCGGAAGCTCGTCGCATTCTCCGTCCAGAATCATCTTAAATCCGCGTATTGTCTCTTTCAGCGGAACATACTGCCCCGGCATACCTGTAAACTGCTCTGCAACAGAAAAGCTCTGTGACAGGAAACGCTGCACCTTACGGGCGCGGTTTACAGTAAGCTTATCCTCCTCAGACAACTCGTCCATACCCATAATGGCAATGATGTCCTGAAGCTCTTTATATCTCTGCAGCACTCTCTGAACAGAACGCGCTACTTCATAATGCTCTTTTCCAACAACCTCCGGTGCAAGGATACGGCTGGAAGAATCCAGCGGGTCTACTGCCGGATAAATACCCTGGCTGGAAATCTCACGGGAAAGTACCGTAGTCGCATCCAGATGAGTAAATGTAGTTGCAGGAGCCGGGTCTGTCAAGTCATCTGCAGGCACGTAAACTGCCTGAACTGATGTGATAGAACCTTTTCTTGTAGAAGTAATACGCTCCTGAAGAGCGCCCATTTCTGTTGCAAGAGTAGGCTGGTATCCTACTGCGGACGGCATACGTCCCAAAAGTGCGGATACCTCAGAACCAGCCTGTGTAAAACGGAAAATATTATCAATAAATAAAAGCACATCCTGATTTTTTACATCACGGAAATATTCCGCCATAGTAAGACCGGAAAGTCCTACACGCATACGCGCTCCCGGCGGCTCGTTCATCTGTCCGTAAACAAGGGCTGTTTTATCAATAACGCCGCTTTCTTTCATCTCATTATAAAGGTCGTTTCCTTCTCGTGTACGCTCTCCTACGCCTGTGAAAACAGAAAGTCCTCCATGTGCAGTTGCCACATTATGGATAAGCTCCATAATAAGAACTGTCTTTCCAACACCTGCACCTCCGAACAAACCGATTTTTCCACCTTTTGCATAAGGGCAGATAAGGTCTACTACCTTAATTCCAGTCTCTAGAATCTCTGTTGCAGGAGTCTGATCCTCGTAGGAAGGAGCCGGACGGTGAATCGCCCATCTCTCCTCTGTCTCAGGCGCCGGTTTGTTATCTACCGGGTCACCTAACAGGTTAAATACTCTTCCCAGACATTCCTCTCCTACAGGAACGGTAATCGGACCGCCTGTATCAACAGCCTTTACGCCGCGCACAAGTCCGTCTGTAGAATTCATGGCAATACAGCGTACTGTGTTGTCCCCGGTCTGCTGGGCAACCTCAGCAATCAGCTTTTCGCCCTGATTATCAATTTCTATGGCATTTAAAAGTGCAGGCAGCTCATCATGTGCAAACCGGATGTCCAGAACAGGACCGATGACCTGCACTACCTCGCCAATGTGTTTTTCGCTCATTTTGTTGAATCTCCTTATGATGATGTCTGCATCAGCAGCCATGTCTCTTTAGATGCCTTCCGCACCTCCAACAATCTCTGTGATTTCCTGCGTTATGCTTGCCTGACGCGCACGGTTATAATACAGATTCAGCTTGTCAATCATTTCCTCTGCATTCCCCGTGGCAGCTTCCATTGCTGTACGCCTTGCAGCCAGCTCACTTGCCACACTGTCACAGACGCCGCCGTAAATCAGCCCTGCCAGATACTCCGGCACAATGGCGTCAAATACTTCCACTGCATCTGGTTCATATAAAATCAGGTTTTCGATTTTTCCTGTTTTCTCCTGAGCCGTAAGGTCTGCAAGAGGAAGCATGGACATCACGGACGGAACCTGAGAGAGCATGGAGACAAAGTTTGTGTAGCACAGCTCGATATGGCCGTATTTCCCTGCTCTAAATTCCCGGCAGAGAAGATTTGCCATCTCAAAACAGTCTGCTACAGAAATCTCTGCAATCTCTCCAAATGCCTCTGTGATACATTCCACACCTTTCCGGCGGAAATATTCCACAGATTTTTTTCCTACAGGAAGAACTACGTAATCCTTCCCTTCTGCGTCTGCCTCCAGACATTTAAAAAGATTGGTATTATATCCGCCTGCAAGTCCTCTGTCTCCTGCAATTACCACATAACAGCTTTTTTTATTTGCAGATTCTCTGGCATATACCGAGGAAAAATCTATATTTCCATTTGCAATATCCTGAAGCGTCTGGTGAAGCTCCCGGAAATAAGGCCTGCATACATCTGCACGCTCTTTTGCCTTACGCAGCTTGGAGGATGCCACAAGTTCCATCGCCTTGGTAATCTGCATGGTGCTCTGCACACTTTTTATACGCAGCTTTACCGCCTTCATGTTATTTGCAGCCATGACCTGTCCTCCTAATCACTTTATTTCTCAGGCTTTGTATCCAGAAAACTATCTGTATATTCGCCCAGCACATTTTTCAGTCTTTCTTCCGTTTCTGCTTCCAGCTTTCCTGTAGAACGGATTTCCTGCATTACGGAAACGCCTTCCGCATTTGTATCAAGGAAGGTATAAAGACCGGCTTCGTAGCTTTTTACATCCTCAGTCTCCACTCTGGAAAGAATTCCTTTTGTGACAGCATAAAGAATTGCCACCTGTTTCTCAACTGCAACAGGTGCATTCTGGTTCTGTTTTAAAACCTCCACAATTCTTGCGCCCTGCTCCAGACGCGCCTTTGTATCTGCATCCAAATCAGAACCAAACTGTGCAAAGCTCTGCAGCTCTCTGTACTGGGAATAAATAAGCTTCAATGTTCCGGCAACCTTTTTCATTGCCTTAATCTGTGCATTTCCACCTACTCGTGATACAGAAATACCCGGGTTTACCGCCGGCATAACACCGGAGTGGAAAAGCTCTGTCTCCAGGAAAATCTGACCGTCTGTAATGGAAATTACGTTTGTAGGGATATAGGCAGAAACGTCTCCCGCCTGTGTTTCAATAATAGGAAGAGCAGTTAAAGAACCGCCTCCATGTTCCTCATCCAGCTTGGCTGCACGTTCCAGAAGTCTGGAGTGAAGATAGAAAACATCTCCCGGATACGCCTCACGTCCCGGCGGACGGCGAATCAGAAGAGAAAGGGCACGATATGCCACCGCATGTTTACTTAAATCATCATAAATAATAAGAACGTGTTTGCCCTTATTCATAAAGTATTCGCCCATTGCACAGCCGGAATACGGCGCAATATACTGTAACGGACTTGCCTCAGAAGCAGTAGCCGCAACTACCATAGTGTAATCCATTGCCCCGTTCTTTGTCAGGGTTTCTACAAGTGTTGCAACTGTAGAACGTTTCTGTCCAATAGCAACGTAAATACAGATTACATCCTGTCCCTTCTGGTTGATAATCGTATCGGTTGCCAGAGTCGTTTTTCCTGTCTGGCGGTCGCCGATAATCAGCTCTCTCTGTCCTCTTCCAATGGGAACCATAGAGTCAATGGCTTTGATTCCTGTCTGGAGAGGCTCTGAAACAGACTGTCTCTCACAGATTCCCGGAGCCGGACTCTCGATTGGCCTGTACTCCTCTGTCAAAATTGGTCCAGCCCCGTCAATTGGCTGTCCGAGAGCATTCACCACGCGCCCAATCATTGCATCGCCAACCGGAACAGAAACAACCTTTCCGGTTCGTTTTACAGTCTGACCTTCTCCGATGTTTTCATCAGAGCCAAATAATACGATAGACACACTGTTTTCTTCAAGGTTCTGTGCCATTCCAAAGCTTCCGTCTTCAAATTCCAGAAGCTCTCCTGCCATACAGTTTACAAGACCGCTGGCTCTGGCAATTCCGTCACCTACCATCAAAATCGTTCCTGTCTCATTCTGCTGGATTGCATTTTCGTAATATTTGATTTGGCTGCGGATGACTTTGGATATTTCTTCAGGTTTTAATTGCATGTTTCCATTCCATCCTTTAAACAATTATTTCATTCAGTTTCTTGGAAATACCATCCAGACGGCTCTGTACCGTTCCGTCAAGCTGTTTTCCTTCTAATTCTACACGCAGACCTGCCAGTACGGAAGCGTCCGTCTTCTGCACCAGCTTCACTTTTTTTCCGCTCATCTTTTCCAGCTTCGCTTTTAAAAGCTCCATCTGCCTGTCTGTAAGAGGCACTGCGCTTGTGACAGAAGCCTCTGCAATGTTATTATCTGCATAATACCGCCGTGTAAATTCTTCACAGCAGCCTGCAAATTCGTGGATAAGGTTCTTATCGCACAGCAGTTTTAAAAAATTTACCAGATAACGCTCTGCCTGTGTACCGAAAGCCTTTTCAATGAGCTCCGTCCTCTCCCCTTTTGGAATGGACGGCTCGCCAAGAAGATGAAGATATTCCGGCATTTCCCTGAATATCTTTCGAATCTCCTGCATTTCCTCAAGAATTACACCAGCAAGCTTCTCTTCTGCGGCAAGGTCATACAGACTGCCGCCGTATAATCTGGCAGTCCGGGTCATGATGCCTCACCTACATTCGTTATAAACTCATCAATCAGTTTCGCGTGGTCTTCTTCGCTGATTTCCCTCTCGATTACCTTACCTGCGATTTCCATTGCCATGCCGCCGATTTCGCCTTTAATCTCATTGACAGCTTTTCTCTTTTCCTGGGCAATGTCTGCTTCTGCCTTCTCTTTCATGGCAGCCGCCTGAAGAGCTGCGTCTTTTAACATCTCCTCGCTCTGAACGGCTGCTGTTTTCTGGGCAGTTGTAAGAATCTCATTTGCCTTGTTTTTTGCATCCTGCATATTTTTCTCATATTCTTCTTTCATTGCAAGAGCCTCATCCTTTGCTTTTACAGCATCCTGGATTTGCGCATCTGCCTTTGCTCTGCGCTTTTCCAGCATCTCGTTAATAGGCTTAAAAAGAAAGCGTTTGATTAAATATACCTGGATAAAAAGGTTTAAAATCGTTGCGATAAAATTCCACGGCACAATTGTTACTAAATCCTGTACCTGCATTCCTGTAACCTCCTGTTTCTGCCGGTCTTTCTGTTCCCTCAGAACAATTTATCAGCTCAGGAAATTCATGAACATACCAGGAGCAACAAAGATAAGAAGAAGACCGGTTACAAAACCGTAAATACCTGTTGTCTCTGCGATAGCACATCCAAGAAGCATAGTAGAAGTAACGTCACCTTTGCACTCCGGCTGACGTCCGATTGCCTCCAGAGCTTTTGCAACAGCATTACCTTCACCAATACCAGGTCCGATACCGGCGATCAGAGCACAGCCCGCACCAATTGCACATCCTGCCAACGCGATACCTTTTGCAAGTAACTGAAAATCCATAATAAAATCCTCCTGTAAATAAAATGTATTTGTTTTATTGAATCTCTGTTTAAAACTCTGTTTATTCCTCTGCTGCATTTGCAATGTACATAACTGTAAGCATACAGAAGATAAACGCCTGCATTACGCCGGAAAACCAGTCAAAATAAACAGACAGGATTGCCGGTATACCCACATCAAGAATGGGAATTTTTGATAAAACGTCTCCCAGTACTCCCGGAAGAATCCCAAGAACTGCAGAGCTTGCTACTGCCAGTGCTCCATAAATCAGCCCGTTAATAACTACGCCTGATAAAATATTTCCAAAGTGACGACATGCCATACTTACAGGCGTTGCCAGCTCAGACAGAATATTAAACGGCGTCATAATAGCGATTGGTGTAGTAAATCCTTTCAGATAACCGCCGAATCCGTTTGTCTGAATCTTCTGTGCCGTAATCATAATAAAGACTACAACTGCCCAGGCAGCCTCTGTTGAAAGATCTGCCGTCGGGCTTCGAAGACCGATAAGGCTTATCAGATTCGACACAACACTGGTAGCAAAAAGAGCTGCGATAAAAGGAATAAGATAACTGAATTTCTCTCCCATATTTCCCACAACAAAGTTGTTCGCCTTTTCTACGATAAACTCTGCCAGAGCCTGCCGTTTGGAAATATTCTCTTCCTTCAGGTCATGAGTCAGCCAGATACATAAACCTGTTATCAGAATCATGACAATCCAGCTCACCACCATTGTTTCACTGATGCGAAGCTTTCCAAGAACAGGAAGTTCAAGAGGAAGCTCCCAGAGTATTTTTGCACCGGTAACATCTAGTTCCATATGTTTCCACCTCCCATCTTCAATTTATTTTTCCTCATATTTCCTGAAATACACTATTTTTTCCTTCCAATGATTCCCATAAACTTAATGCCTGTTCCCGGGAATAAAAGTGGTAAAATTCCTGCCACAAACTGAAAACAGGGGGCTACAATTGCGATTACCACCCAGAGCATCTGAATCAGCATTCTCTGAGAATAACTCGCCTTCATACGCATTCTGGCAGCCGCCTCATCCTCTGATGCAGCAACCTTCTGTACGGTAAGACCCATGAGAAAAAAATTCAGCACTGCCACAAGACTTCCGCAGATTCCTCCCAGGATTACTGTGTAATCAAAAGGAACTTTTTCCGGCATTCCCATGTGGAGTGCAAAAAATACGAGCCACATCAGGAAAGTACCTGCTGCTGTAATTCCTGCCACTCTTTTTGTCTCTTTCTTTACAGCCGGCTGAATATCATGGAACATACTGCTCATATTACTTCCTTTCTTTCCTTTTCCGTTTTTACATATGCCGGTTAAAGGATACTTTCTGTTTTTTCTTTTTTTCTTCTTTTTTCTGGTGCTTCACAGTGCTTAAATAAAATTTGTACGCTACTGTTGCAGAACCGCCTATTCCAAAGAAAAAGCCCGGAATATAAATCCAGCCTCCAATCCCGGCTTTTGCAGTCAGCCACCAGCAACCTGCAATACAAAGAAGCAGAGGCGTGATAAACGAAAGCCCGAACTGACTTAGCATAGCTATATTTTTCCAGATTTCTACGCCTTTTTTCATCTTCCCCTCCTCTTTCACACAACAGGCTTATTGCATAGTCAAATTCTAACATATTGCCGGGATAATTACAACATATGTAAACAAAAGACCGGACTGCTGCCCGGTCTTTTTTGTATTCTCTCTGCCTGTCAGGACTATCTGTTAATATATGTAATTACTGTACGCAGGATTTTCAATATTGGTACTGTCAATCCACTGAGGCTCAAGAAGGCTGTTCTTTTCCACATTTACGCCTTCCTTTGTCAGGTCTAAGGCTGTAAGAATTGTAATATATCCCATCGCATAAGGATCCTGGGAAACGATTCCAAGCTCTGTTCCGTCTTTTACTGCCTTCTGCTGTTTATCCGTAGCATCTGTTCCCACCATCACAACATTGTAATTTTCCGGTTTTTTCAGTCCAAGATACATTTCTGATATATCGGCGTTTGTACAGTAAACTCCCGCCAGATCCGGATATTTTTCAAGTGCTTCTTTCATGGCAGTTTCCATATCTTCTACACTGTCCTGATATATGATCTCTGCCACTTCAATTCCTTCAGACTCTGCAATCTTTTTCTGAAATCCTCTGATTCTGTCCTGAATGCTGGCTGTTTTTTCCTGCGCGGAAAATACTGCAATCCTGCCGCTTCCATTTAAAGCCTCTGCCAGCTTCTCAGCAGCCATCTCCCCCGCCTTTTCATTATCGGTGCTTCGAAATGCGCCTACAAGCTCTGTATCTGCCACATTGGAATCAAATACTACTACCGGGATTCCGTTTTCCGCTGCCGTCTCAAGCTGTGCCTGACAGGATTCCATATCTCCTGCCGAAAGACACAGAACAGCCGGATTCTCCGCAATGACCGCGTCAAGTGTATTAATCTGCGTCTCTACCTCTCGCTCATCATCGGGACCTTCAAATGTCATAGTTACCGCATCTTCTTTTGAAAAACCATAGGCTTCATTTACTGCTTTTACCGCATCCGCCATACCTGCCTGAAGTTTTTCCCAGAACTGCCCTTCCGTATTCTTACTCACAACAGCAATCCTGGAACCTGCCTCAACCTGCACGGAAGTGTCAATTTCCGGAAGGAGAGGATCTTCTACTTTTTCCTGTGCATTTTCTTCCGCTGCCTCTTCTCCTGTATTCTCTTCGGGAGATGCTGCGATTCTGTTGGTTTTCCCCGGAATAATTCCTGCTATTGCTACTGCCGCCAAAACAAGCATGGAGACAACTGCTGCCTTCTTCATCTTCATTCTCCTCTTCTGCTTTACATAGATTTAACAGTTTCTTTTTCTATTTTTTTCATTATACACTTTTTCCTTCTTCCGTCTATAGTTTTAATACTTTTTTCACAATTTCCGGCAAAATTACTGAACTTCCGAAATATCTCTAATCCCAGACATCCCACTCTTTCCCAAGCTCGTACGCCGTAGAAAAGGCAAGTGGTCCCAGGATAACTCCCGCGCCTCCAAACACCAGAACACCGATATAGACGCATCCCAATATTACAAGAGGAGAAACGCCAAGCCTTCCTCCCAGCAGCCTTGCTTCCAGCACTTCTCTTAAAAAACTCGTTATAAGGTCAAGAATCACACAACCTGCCGCAATCCCCGCTTCTCCTTTTATAAGAAAAATAAGCGCAGCCGGATAAAGAATTGTGCCTGTACCTATGAGGGGAATGGCATCCAGTATTCCAAGCGCAATTCCGAATATGAGAAAATACGGGCTTTTCATAAGCCAGAAACCAGCCGCGCACACACAGGCAATGATTACTATAATCAGAATCTGGGCTTTAAAATAAACGGCAGTCGTCTCCTTCAGTCTCAGAAATGCTCTTCGCATTCCTGTAAGCCAGGAATATTCCCTGATTTTTTTCTGTATATCTTCCATATCTCCCATAATAAAAGAAGCGGAAATATAAGTCACAACAAGGCCGGAAATGAAAAGAATCACATGCTTTGCCACTCCCACAGCTTTCCCTATATTTTCCGGAGTAAGCACCGAAAGAAAACCTTCCATTATATTTGCTCCCCGCTCCATCAAATATCTTTTTGTTTCCGCGCTACTGTATCCTGTGAGCGCTTCCAAAAATCCACAGCAGGAATCCAGCATTCTCTCCCCTGTTTTCAAAAGCACGGGAATATTTGCCACAGCCGCCTGAAGCTGTCCCATAATCCCCACAATGCCCCAATAAGCGAGTATTCCCAGCGCCACAAACACAGCGGTCAGAAGGACTGTTCCCACAATCCCTCTTTTAATCCCTGTTTTTTTCTCCACACGGACAGCCGCCGGGTAAAGCCACCCTGCCAGAAAAATCGCAGTTACAAAAGGGATTACAGCAGGCAGAAAAAAACGGTATCCCACGTACACGCCTGCTATAATCCCTATTATTGTCAGTTTTCTTCTCCATTCTACATTCACAGAACTCACCATACTTTTTATTTTTATGATACCCGAATTTTTGTATCCGGTATCTTTTTTGTTAGTATGGCAGTTTCTTTAAAAATTATTCCGAAAAAAAGCTTTCCGCAAACGCAGCGTCTTGAAATCCCCTAAAAACTTCTCCCTCCGGTTTTACCTGAAAATGCATCTTCTTTTTGGAAGAAGGCGCTGCAAAAATAAGCGAAGCCGAACAAAGTCCCGGAAAGCTTCCTCCGTTTTCCCCATCTCCGTATTTTCGGTCTCCTGCAAGGGGCATTCCTGCATGTGCCATCTGCACACGTATCTGGTGATGCCTGCCGGTATCTAACAAAATACGCACAAGAAATTTTTCTTTTCCATTTTCATCTCTGCACTTATCCACAAGACGATATTGAAGACGGGCTTTTTTTCCACCTGGAGTCCCCTCTTTTACCACAGAAGAGGTATTACTTCTTCCATCTTTTTTCAGATAATCCTCCAGAATCCCCTCTTCCTTATCCATTTTTCCATATGTCACTGCCAAATATTCTTTTTTCATTTTTCCGCCGCTTATCTGCGCGCTTAACTCCTTTGCCGCCTTTTGCGTCTTTGCAAACACAAGGATTCCCTCCACCGGCTGGTCGAGACGATGCACCACTGCTGCATAAGGAACTCTTTCCGGCTGTCCGGAGGCAAGATAATTTTTTACCATGCTTTCCATATCCATTGTTCCAATTCTGGCATTCTGAACAGCAAGTCCTGCCGGTTTATGGCATACCAGAATCTCCCTGTCCTCAAATATAATCATATCCTCTATTCTTTTCTGCATAAAAAAATCTCCTTTTCAGGAGAGTATACCTTAATCCGGAACTTCTGGCAACAGATAAAACATCACAGTAAGACGGCCATCACTTTCTTATTATTTCATAAATCCTGAAAATGATGACCGCCTCAATGTTCTTCGTTATTCAATTATTTGTCCTCTTACTCTTTCTTATTTTAATCTTTATCTGTTTATATGTATCGTTTTCTTTATTCATTTTTCATCTATACGTACATATCTGTCTCTTTATTTCCTGCTCATAAACGATATGATTTTATATCACTCGATTTATTTAGAAAGTTTTATAGCTTTTAAATTATAATTTCACGGATTATAATTTGTTTTATTTAATAAAGAAATCATGGTTATACTTTTCCCTGTTTGTTTAAACACCTTCGAACTTAAATTCTTAAATCCGAATCTGCTTAATTGTGTGCGCTTTTATTCTTGGCAAATAAGTTTACAGAAAATATTTTTTTAAACCTTATCTTTACATATTTAATAAAAGTATGGGAAAAAGTTCCAACGTATTTCTTTTATATAAGTTATCTTTTTCATAATAAGATAACTGCTGATGTAAAGTTTCAATTCATATAGCAACATACCTATATGGATTTCAAAATATCCTCCTTATCTATTTTCGAAATTCTCCGGAACTCTTCTTCCAGACGATTCTCTAAGATAATGGTTATACTCTTTCGAAAAATGTTTCTTTACACAATTTTCGAAACCTTTATATCAGTTTTGTGACATTATTCAATATGAAAAATCGCTACTATAATACCTGTACTTATTGTTTTTGATATAAAATAAAAACATTCATCTTATATTAAAAACTCTATATGTTATTTTCACTGTACTAGGTCTTTCTTGCAGGAAACACGATTCCTGTCACTTTCATATTGATGAATAAAAATTTACCTTCCCACCGGAATCACCAAATCCTTTCTTAGATTTCATTTTCTTCTCTGTATTTAGTATTTAGATTATAATAATAAATACTGTAGATTAAATGAAAATCTTATCTTTTGTGTTTTGGTTTGTTTTTTCTTTTGATGTGATTATAATACCACTGCCCACAGCTTTTGTCAATACTTTTTTGATATTTTTTCAAAATTTTTCTTTTATAATCTTATTTAATTTTATTTATTGTGTTATTTATTCATATTTTTATAAAAATTCAGACTTTTTAACAGGATACACTTCCTACTTTCCTGGGAAAGAAAAAAGCACCGCCGGAAATGACATTCATTTCCGGCGGTGCTTCTGCTCATATCTCATATTTGCGATTACAGCAAATCCTGTTTTTCATCATCTTACCTGATTTAATAAGATTACCTGCGGTTATAGTTAATCAGGCAGCCCTTAAGGATAATCTCTCTCTCATCGTCTGTAAGTTCTCCTAAAGTAACCTCAAACTCTTTCAGAGAATCTTCTCCTGCCACATATCCTTTAATTACTTCTGCCTTCTCCTCAACTGCTTTTCTGATTTCCGGGAAGAACAGGTAATCTCCGTTTTTAAACGGAAGCTCGCCTTCCTGGATTAAGAATGGAAGCATACCCCAGTTGATAAGGTTGGAGCGGTAACGCTTTGTTGCATATTCATTTGCAATATTTGCCCATCCTCCAAGAACCTTCTGACAGGATGCAGCCTGTTCTCTGGCAGAACCGTCTCCCGGTTTCACAGCAAAAATTGTGCTGCCTACACCTAAATTATCTTTTCCCACTTCCGGGAAATCCTTATGGATTACATCAAGAACTGCTTTCAGTTCCGGTACTGCCTCAACCGGACATTTTCCGTCCTGGATTGCCTGCTGTGCCTTCTGGATCTCTTTTGCCCGTCCCACATATGCAGGGTCTTTTCTGGAAAGAGTAAATTCTGCAAGTCCCAGAGGATTGGAACGGTAGGAAGAAGTCTCGCCGGAAGGAATCAACTCGTCTGTTGTGGTTACCGGGTCGTGGATTTCTGAAACCACTTTCAGTACAAGATTGTCTGCAAGAGCTGCCATCTTCGGCCAGTCTTTTATGTTTGGTCCAAACTGAATCTCAACAGACGGATCTGCCACACCCTTACTGTCAAATACGCGGTTATCATAAATTGTTTTATCAAAGAAATACTTCTGGTTTGTGTAATCTCCTGTATATTCCTCTGCGGAAGTAAGGAAACCTTTATTTGCTGCTGTCGCTGCAATGGAGCGGGCATCCATAAGAGCAACAGAAGAAATCTGTCCGTTCTGAATCTTGGAGCCTTCTCTGTTCGGGAAGTTTCTTGTTGTATGACGGATACTGAAGGCATTATTTGCCGGTGTATCTCCTGCTCCGAAGCACGGACCACAGAACGCTGTTTTTACAACTGCGCCTGTCGCAAGAAGGTCTGCAAGGACACCATTCTTTGCAAGCTCCATATAAATCGGCGTACTTGCCGGATATACGCTTAAAGTAAAGGCATCCGCGCCAATGCTGCTGCCCTTTAATATATCAGCCGCTGCACAGATGTTTTCAAATCCGCCGCCTGCACAACCGGCAATAATTCCCTGATCTACATAAAGCTTTCCATCTACTACCTTATCCTGAAGTGTAAACGGAATTTTTCCATCAAGACTTACCTGTGCCTTTTTCTCTACGTCTGCCAGAATATCCTTAAGATTTGCTTTCAGCTCGTCAATGGTATATGTATTGCTTGGATGGAACGGCATTGCAATCATAGGTTTAATCTCTTCCAGATCAATTTCCACACAGCCATCGTAATAAGCAACTTTTCCCGGCTTTAATTCTTTATAATCTTCTTTTCTTCCATGAATTTCATAGAACTCTTCAATCTTCTCATCTGTCTGCCAGATAGAGGAAAGACATGTTGTCTCTGTGGTCATAACGTCAATGCCGATTCGGAAATCTGCACTTAAATTTTTCACACCAGGTCCTACAAATTCCATTACTTTATTTTTCACATATCCGTTTGCGAAAACCTTTCCGATAATTGCAAGGGCAACGTCCTGCGGACCTACGCCTGGGCGTGGAGTTCCTTTCAGATAAATAGCAACTACACCCGGCATATTAATGTCGTATGTCTGAGAGAGAAGCTGTTTTACAAGCTCAGGTCCGCCTTCTCCCATTGCCATTGTTCCAAGAGCGCCGTAACGTGTATGGCTGTCTGAACCGAGAATCATTTTTCCGCCTGCTGCCAGCATTTCTCTTGCAAACTGGTGGATAACCGCCTGGTGAGGAGGTACGTATACACCGCCGTATTTCTTCGCACAGGTAAGGCCAAACATATGGTCATCTTCATTAATTGTTCCGCCTACTGCACATAAGGAATTATGACAGTTTGTAAGCACATAGGGAACCGGAAATTTCTCAAGCCCGGACGCACGTGCTGTCTGAATAATTCCCACGAATGTAATATCGTGAGAAGTCAGCTTGTCAAATTTAATCTGAAGCTTTTCCATGTTTCCGGAAGTATTGTGGTCTTCCAGAATCCCGTATGCGATTGTATTTTTCGCTGCCTCCTCCCTGGAAACCGGAAGGGAAGCTGCGGATTCTTCTACAATCTTCTCGCCGTCCACGAGATATACGCCGGTATCATATAATTTCATAATCGTATCCTCCGTATATAAATGTTGGTTGTTGTTTCTGTGATGAACTTTATTATAGTAGATTTCCCGCTATTTGTCACCTTTTATTTCTTTTTCAGCTTTTTCCATAGCTTCATCCGTCACTCTTTTCGCTCTTTCCATCACAAGATTACTATATTCCCGCGCGGCGCTGTATAACATCTTACAAAAAGGAACTGTCACACTAAAGCGACAGCCCCCTACATTAAATGTTTCTTTTTGCTTTTTCCTGTTTTTTTATTATATATACCGCTATAAAAATTACAATTCCATACGAAATTATGGATACAAGTGACGCTTCTACTCCAAATTTTCCACCTGTTACTAAAGGATTTTTTTGTGACATTACAAAAGTATAAATACAAGGATCCCATATTTCCACTTCTTGCTTCAGCGCGAATACATCTCCTATAATGAGCATATTCCAAATTCCATGTATCCAAACACCACACCATACAGAACCGGTGGCGTAGACAATTACACTCATCATTACACTGAAACATACTCCCGCCACTAGCAAAAGCACTTGGGAAACAATTTCTGCTTCTGCAACCCAACTAAAGTGTATTACTGTAAAACTCAAAGCCGAAACAGTTATGGCTATTTTTTTACCAACAACCATTCCCAAACTTTTCATCATAAGACCTCTAACTGCGCATTCCTCTATAATCCCAGCCGTAATTCCCATAAATAAAGTGCCGAAAATTTCTTCCTGCATTTCTATAGAAGACATATTTCCCTTTATTACCTGCCCTCCTGCCAGCATCATCGTTGTAACTAAAACTGTCAAAGGAAGTACAAATGCCACAATTATCCAAATTCCCTTTCCATATGGTTTTCCCAAACCTATATCTTTTAGGTCTTTTCTCATAATAAATCTCAGATAGAAACAAAGCATTAGCAAAAAACTAATTATTTGCGAAATATAACTCATAATTACTTGAACAGGAGCGGATAAATTACGCATTGCCATATAAACTAATATTGAAATATTATTAGCCCAATAAGGGAACATAAAAGCAAAAAAAACATGTATACAAGCAACTGTAATTTTTTTTATTTTAGTATAACAACGAACTTTATCTCGTTTGTTTACTTTTCTCATTTTTTATTTTTCTTTAAGATATGTAGAAGAAACATATCTCATCTGCTCACCCCATTTAATTTTTGCCCAACCATTATCAATACTTTTAACCTGTACTACATCTCCTTTGTAAAGATACCCCACAATTTTCGAATCTGTACTTGGCTTGGTTCGAACACATACATCATCTCCTGTACACTTATAATCTTTATATCCCCACCAAGCAGGCTCTATAGTTGCTTCATCTCCTACGACAGTTCCCAATCCCTCTGCGGAAATTTCTATAGTATTCTCACCAGAAGTCAGAATATCTTCACTACCCGCTGCAAACACAGTTGTACTTCCCATTGAACCAACCATTACTACTGTTCCCAATAACATTGCTATCATTTTTTTATTCATTTTACTCTTCTCCTTTTGCTTTACTTTTTCAATGAGGCTGTCGACTAACCTTAGTTTTATTATACTCATTTGATCCTTAATGTCTATTGACATATTTCACAAAATGTCCTATTGTTTTTAGGTCATATTGTCCTATTATTTTTAGGTCATTTGTGTGAAATAAAAAGGCGCACCATTTTCAAAACGATCCGCCTTCTTATCTTTTTTACTTTTCTTTATCTTCTAATTGATCCAAGTAATCTCTTAATTCCTGTGCCGTTTCGTGACTTATTCTTTCTCCTCCAGTAAAAGCTTGAACAAATTTTAACAGAGAATTATCAAATGACTCCTTACATAACTGCTTCATCCATACTTTAATATGCTTTTGTTTTGTTCTTGAAGGATAATAAAGATACTTTTTTCCGGATATATCTGTTTTAATATGTCCTTCTTTTTGTAAAATTGTCAAAAAAGAACTTAACGTCTGTTTTTTCCAATCTTTTTTCTTAATTTCATTAAAGTAGTCTAAAATTTCTCTAAAACTCAACTTCCGATCAGATTCCCAAAAAAATTCCATTAATTCATATTCTGTTTCTGATAATCCAAATTTTTTTTCCATTTTTTTACCTCTTCCTAATGCGGACATTTTTCCCACGTTTCTGTATGATTAAAAGATTCTTCTACTATATAACCACATTTTTTACATCTTTTCGCATTATAATAATCAATTCTACATCCAACTCCTTTTTTTGAATGAAATTTTCTAATTCCTTTCACATATGAATGATTACAATGCGCCATTGTATCTTGTACTTCAATAGAATACTCTCTGCCAAATTCATCAATAAAATAATCATCATATGGGATTTTCTCAACTTCAATCTCTCCTATTATAAACTCTTCTTCCGTTTCTATAGGAAAGTTACTCTCTACATCTTTTGTTTCCAAAGGAACTTCATATGCAAAAACTGAAAATGTTCCTGCCATTATCATAAGCATACCAATTACCATAGCTACTATCATATAACTCTTACCTTTTCTCATGATTAACTCTATCCTTTTCTTTATATTATTTTTGCTGTTTTTCCCAAATCCAATTTTCAAAACAGATATTTCTGAGTTTTTCTCAGATAAATCAATTAAAAGTTTACAATACTCTACTTTTTCTCCTCTATTCATATTGCTGACAGCAAACTCATCAGCATACTCTTCGTTGACGCACAATAATTTATATACATAATAGTAGTTTAATGGATTATACCAATGCACTGCTACTACTACAACTGCCAAAGCCCCCCACCACATATCTCCATGTTTTATATGCGCCAACTCGTGTCTTAAAATACTGCACCAATTACTTTCTTTTAATTTTTCTTCTACCGGCATCGCTATTATCTTTTTTCTTATCCCTGAAGCAAATGGGCTCTCGTCTTTACAAATTTTAATACACTTTACATTTGTTTTTAGCTTAATTTCCTCTTTTATTTGCTGTAGTATCTTCTGTTCCCCATCTGTTATTATTCCACTTTCCTCGCTCATAATATTTTTTTGTACATTTCTATATTTTTATATTTTTTCATTTTAAAAATCAGGATAATAAGAGAACAACAAAAAGCTATTATCTCCAAAATAATAAGCGTTTTCATAGGCTTCGATAACATTACACTTCCGTTTCTAAATACAACCGAAAATGTTTTATCTAATTTTCCTTCTAACTGCTGTACTCTACCCCAACATTGAAATAACCCTAACATATGGTAAAAATCCACGATATGGCTTTTATAATACGCAAGCGGAAATAGATAAAAGAAAAGAGGAATTAATAATAAATTTCGCTTCCACCTTGCTTTCATTTTGTTTCCTAATAACCTATTCATTATCTCCCACGTAAGAAAAGCAACTGAACCTGATAAAACCATTATTAAACGAATACTATATTCCATCTTTAATCGTCCTAGTGTTTTTAGGACATTATATCGTCTTTTTATTAATCTGTCAATCTAAAATCACAGACCTGTTAATATCCAATACATCTCCATTCACCATCTTAATCCATTTATAGGTAATTTCCTTCGTGTAGTGCAAATTAATCAAACAGGATTTATGGATACGCAGAAACAGCCCCTCCGGGCATTCTTTTTCCACCTCCGATAGTTTTCCGTAAAAACTCTGTATCTCGTTTTCTTTCAAAATATTGATTCCGTCACTTTATCTCCTGCTATTTCATATACTACCCCATTCTTCTCTTCCATGCAAGCTACTTCACGATTCCCTTAAAGCCCTGTTTATTCGAGATATTTTCACTTTAAAAACACATATCTCGCCTGTGCAAAATCCACCTCATCCTCATGTTGAAGCTGATAATCCTCCCCCTCTTTTAAAAGTCTTCCGTTGACAGCCGTTCCGTTTCTGGAGTTTAAATCGCTGAGATAATATTCCTGATCCCGCCTTCTGATTTTTGCATGAATGCGGCTGACTGTTGGAAGGTCTATTACCGCGTCAACAGCAGTTTCCATTTTTCCGATCACCGTCATATCCTCCTGAAGATAAATCGTTGCAAGTTCTCCCGGTTCCCTGCTCACCAGCGTTGCCGGTCCCTGTACCACTCCTTCGGAAAGCACCACCGTTTCCCCGAAATCTTTTGCCTTTGGCTCGTTCTCCAAAGTCCGCGACGAAGTTCGGTTCTCTTCTGCGGACATCTCAGGCTGCCATACACTCTCCTCCTGTTCTGCCTGCCATATGGGTTCTCTCTGTATTTCCCTCATTTCCTGTGTTCCCCTTTTCTTTTCTATATTTCCCTTATGCTTTTTTCGGAATCTGTATACAAGCATTCCTGCTCCCATAAAAACCGCGCAGCCGGAAAGCACCGCTCCTGCCTGCAATCCGGGCAGAAATCCAAGAACTGCCGCTCCTGCTGTTATAACAAGAACAAGCGCTCCCAATACAGAAAAAAGGATTTTTTTCCGAAGGGAAACCGGGGATTTTTTCTCTTCTTCTTTGTCTCGGTTTTCAAAAGGACTGACCGTCTCCATTTCCCAGGGAGAATCTCCGGATTGATTTTCATATTGTTCTCTGAATTGACCTTTTTCTTTATATTGTTCTTTTCCTTTGTAGATTTCTTTCTCTTTACAGCTTTCCGAAATACGCTTTTCCCCGCCCTGGCTTTTCTGAAAACTGTCTTCATTCTCAAAAAACGTTTTTTCCCTGCTGTCTCTTCCCTTATAAATCTCTTCTTTTACATATTCCAGATGAAACGTATCTTCAAGCGCTCTTCTATATACGCCGTACCCGAGAATGACCGCATCTCCGTCCTCATGATTGATTTTCGGAAGAATATATTCTGTGAGAACACGGAAATCTTCCCTTACGTCCCCGGCTTTTCCCGGCATACAGCAAAAATACAGCTTTTTCTTTTCTACATCAAGATACATATACTCCGGCTGTACAAGGAGCTGTCCCGGATTCATAAGATACTCCGCCATCTCCTCCATTGCCTGCACAAAGCCTCCGAAAATCAATCGCAAATCCTCCAATCCCATTTTTTTCGTTTCATACATGGAAGCTACCGACTGCTTCGACGTAATATCATAATAAATCAGAAAATTTCCATCGATTCCCTGAAGCCTGCATTTTAAAAGGGAAGGCATTCCGTTTCCCACAAGCATTCTTACCTGATAAGAGTCTGTATCAGGAACCTCCTCTCCGTGAAGGATAAGGTAATTGTGATTCATATCTCTTTTATATTCCGCCCTCATATCAATCTCCTCCCAGAAGCTCCGAAGCTGCCTTCACTTTTCTCACCCATCCCACAGGGCGGAGCACCTTCGCTTCTCCCTTTACCCGAAGATGCCAGGAAAGTCCTGTATATTCTCCTATGGTGTCAAAATCATACGTGACGACAACGTTTTTCCCTGCATCTGTCTGTGTGGAAAGATTCTCTGCTCCAAAAAATCCGGAAGAGCCAAGACTCTGACTTTTTATTCTGGCAGCCTCATATACAGGACCTTCTTTTCGGATTCCTTCCATACTGCCGCTGACTGCCGATTCGTATGCAGCCGCAGTCAGCCACGCACGATTATGCACAAAAAAGAAAAGATATAAAAGTCCCATAAGGGTAAAAAGAACAAGCGGCATCACGCACGCCGTCTCTATTGTAAAACTTCCGCGTTTTATCATAACAGCATTCCTCCTATATATCCCAGAAACAAAAACGGAACAAAGGGAATCCTTGTCTTTCTCCCTTTGTGAAGCCCAAACATAAGGATGCCGGATACTATGGCGCACCCCAGAATCCCCAGCATAAGAGAAACAATAAGTCTTTCCCATTCCAGCGCCATGCCAAGCGCCAGAACAAGAATGCCGTCCCCGATCCCGATTTCTCCTCTTGTGAGAACACCAAGCCCCACCACGCAAAATCCTGTAAAAACTCCGAGAAAATAAGAAAATCCAAGACGGTTTCCATGCCATGCCCAGATAAAACCAGCGGCAGCGAGAATGCCTGCTGCTGCAAGAGAAATCTGCTGCTTTTTTATGTCAAGCCAGGCATTCAACCCCAGAATCCCGAGGATTCCCATTTCTTTTATAATCATACTGCCGTTTTCTAACCACATCTTCCACACGCTCCCATTCCTTTTGCTTCTGATTCTTTTACAATTCTTACGGTCCGTTTCAGACCGCTGCAAGAACCAAGATTATGATACCGGTTACTTTTTCCTGTGATAAACACGGTTCCTGCAGGCTTTTGATTTCTGCTGCAGATTTCACATGCCTCATATTTTTCTCCATACTGATTTCTCCTGCTCTGCACAGATGAACCGGAAACCTGTTCGACAGACAGGTTGATATAGCTGCAGCTTAAACTTCTGTGATACACGCTTCCTGTTTCCGTTACATAAACCATTTTTTCCGGCGTCTGCTGCACTTCTCCGCCTCCCGGCGCACCGGAGGCTTCCTTTCCTGTCCAGGCGTGTACACGAACCTGATTGTGAATCCACACCTTCGGAAGCGGAACCAGCCCTCCTATCGGCTCATAGGCATATATATCCGGCAGTGTGATTTCCTCCGGTCCTCCTCCCTCCGGGAGATATGCGTACATTCCTGCCTCCTTTGCACTTTGACACAGCTTTGTAAGATGTTCCGTCTGAATCTTATAAATATCCATAAAGGAAATCATAGTAACCACTCCCAGAAAAAACAGAGGAAGAACAAACGCCGTTTCTACTGCCATACTGGCTGACCTTATTTTCTTTAAAAAGGTACAGAAAGACACTTTTCCAGAAAGTCTGTCTCTGTTTGTCGGGAAAAACAGAGACATTTTTCTCCTTAGAGAGCGCATCCTTTCTTTTTTATTTTTCAATATTCTTTCATCTTTATAAATTTTGTTTCTCTGTCTGTTTTTTGCTTTCTGAAAAAGCATCTTTCTGCACCTCTTTTCTGTCTATCAGTAATAGCCATACGCTCTTGTCACATTAAAAATTTTTCTTTTATTTGCTTTTACATCAACGGAAATTTCTGCCGCCAC